>Ga0224558_1000111_pt1 | contig 93202 bp, 83 predicted proteins | sample 714S32024metaG_FD_180682 | JGI IMG/M metagenome (GOLD analysis project Ga0224558, IMG submission 180682) | Peat soil microbial communities from Stordalen Mire, Sweden - 717 S3 20-24 | ecosystem: Environmental > Terrestrial > Soil > Wetlands > Peat | place: Sweden: Norrbotten County, Stordalen... | reverse complement strand
CGCGAACAGAGATTGTCCCAGGTTCATAGTGATCGCAATTCAAATCGATCACCGCCCTTCGCGCACTTAAGTTCCGATATTCCATTGCTTTATAACCGTTCCCCGAATTCTTAACCGGACACTACTGACCTCCAACAACGGCCAAGGGCATTCCAGTTTTGTGCTGCAGTTTGACTTGTCGGAGAGTCTTGATGGAGCTGCCACTGACGTTCAAGCAGCCATCACGCGGGCACAGGGACAACTCCCCCTCGACCTGCCTAGCCCTCCCACCTTCACCAAAACGAACCCGAATGATCAGCCGATCATGTATCTCGCGCTCGCCAGTGACACTGTGACGGAAGGGCAACTCTACGACTATGCCAACACGCAAGTTGGCGAGCGAATTACCATTCTGCCGGGAGTCAGCCAAATTGCGATTTACGGCGCGCAGTCCGCAGTGCGGATCAAAGCGGATCCGTCACTGATGGAGGCGCGCAATATTTCGCTCGACGATCTAACGACGGCGGTCAAGAACGGCACCGCTTACACCGGCGCCGGACAATTCGACGGAGGCCATCGCACCTTCCTGCTGCAACCCCAGGGGCAACTTGTCACAGCAGATCAATACAACAACCTCATCGTGGGACAAACCAACGGAGCGCCGGTTTACCTGAAAGACGTTGCTTCAGCCAAGGACGGAGTAAAAGACGAGCGAATCAATATCCGCTTCTGGTCACGTGAACTTCAGCAGCCGGGTGCAGCGATAGTGATCGCCGTATTTCGGCGAGCGGGATCAAATGCCGTCGAAGTGTCTCAAGCAGTCCGCAACGTTTTACCGGGCATCAAATCAGAACTTCCCAGCTCGGTGAACATCGTCCCCGTTTACGACCGTTCGCTGACGATTGTGGACAGCATTCATGATGTCGAGACTACGTTGATCATTGCGTTCGTTCTGGTGGTCATGGTCATCTTCATCTTCCTTGGACGCGTAACCGACACGCTGATTCCGGCCATCGCTTTACCACTTTCGTTGCTCTTGACCTTTGTAGCCATGCACATGCTCGGCTACAGCCTCGACAATCTTTCCCTGATGGCCCTGACGCTTGCCATCGGGTTTCTGGTTGACGACGCGATTGTGTTTCTGGAAAACACAGTCCGGCTCATGGAACAGGGCATGAGCGCATTTGATGCGTCCATCGAGTCGGCCAAAGAGATCAGCTTCACGATTTTGGCAATGACGCTCTCGCTGGCGGCTGTATTCATCCCGCTGGTGTTGATGAACGGACTAATGGGACGCATCTTCCGCGAGTTCTCCATCACCATCGTGATTTCGATTCTTGCCAGCGGCCTGGTTTCGCTCACGCTCACCCCACTGATGACCTCCAGAATGCTGAGTGATCGCGGAAAGGGTGCAAAGAAAACCTGGATGGAACGGGCTTTCGGCGCTGTAGAGCGTCGAGTGCTGGATACTTACGGAAGATCGCTGTGGCCCTTCCTTCGGCATCGTTGGATTTCGGCCGTAGCCTGGGTCATTTGTCTGGCAGGAACCGGCTACCTCTTCTACAGAGTGCCTAAAGCATTTCTACCTGTGGGCGACAGCTCCTTTATTCGCGGAGTGCTGGTGGCGCAGGAAGGATCGTCGCCCCAGCAAATGCACGCCTACCAGGCGAAGGCAGAGGAAATCATCAAGGCGAACCCCGCAGTGCGCCACATGGTCAACGTGAGTGGGGCTACATCGTTCTTTCCTGCGAATCAGGCATTCTTCGTAGTGTTTTTGAAGGACCCATCGCAGCGTCCACCGATTAATCAGGTGACCGGACAGTTGATGGGCGCAATTGACAGTTCAATCCCCGGCACCATAGCGTTTCTGCAACCCAACCCTGTCCTGGAAATCAGCACTGGCGCAACCGCCAACACGCAAGGCCAGTTCGCGTACGCCATTTCCGGAATCAACTCGGATGAGGTTTACGGAACCGCCGATAAGCTCATGGCCAAGATGCGTCAGTATCCTGGCTTTCTGTTCGTGAATTCCGATCTTTACAACCACACACCGAATCTTCAAGTGGATATTCTTCGGGACCAAACGAAACTCTACGGTGTCTCCGAGGCTCGCATTCTCACGCTTCTCCATGATGCCTACTCTCAGAATTACAGCTATCTGATCAAGAAGGCCACTGACCAGTACCAGGTGATCGTCGAAGTCGCCGATAATGAACGCTCAGCCCCCGAAGATCTCAGCAAGCTCTATATAAAGAGCGACGACGGCCTGCGGATGATACCGCTGAGTGCGGTTACGAGTTGGCATTCGGTGATTGGTCCTCAGGCGGTGAACCATATCAATCAGTTCACCAGCGTGACCATCTTCTTCAACCTGAAGCCGGGATACTCAATTGGTCCTGCAACTCAGTTCGTAGAAAGAACCGCGAAACAGATTCTGCCGCCAGGAGTAGACGGAGCGCTGCAAGGTGAAGCGCTAATCTTCCAAAACACGGTTTCTGATCTCGCAATCCTCATGCTCGTTGCCGTGTTCGTCATGTATGTAATTCTGGCCATTCTCTACGAGAGTTATCTGCACCCGCTGACCGTGCTCTCCTCACTACCGGTTGGGCTGCTCGGTGGACTTCTGACACTTTGGTTGTTTGGCGAAGAAGCCTCGCTATATGCATACATCGGAATGTTCATGCTCATGGGCATTGTCAAGAAGAACGGAATCATGATCGTGGATTTCGCGGAAGCTAGAGTGCGGCAAGGAATTCCAGATGATAAGGCGATCCATGACGCCAGCATGGAACGCTTCCGGCCGATCATGATGACGACTGCGGCAGCCCTGCTGGGAGCCTTGCCGATCGCCATGGGTTACGGCGCGGACGGATCCTCGCGTCAACCATTAGGCCTGGTCGTGGTCGGCGGACTTATTGTCTCGCAGTTCATCACCTTGTACGTGACGCCTGCGATTTATCTTTCGCTGCAGGAATTCCAGGAAAAGGTACTGGACCGCATTCCGTTCTTCCGGTCAGAGAGGAAGCAATCGCCGGCGCCGCGTCCCGATATGGTCCCGGCGCAAAGTGGAGATTGATCATGTCTTACTCAAGGCAACATAGATTTCAATTCTTGATTCCGCTTCTCGGGGTGGTTCCGCTGATGATCGGGTGCGCGGTTTGCCCGAACTATAAGAGACCTTCAATCGATGTACCAGGAATGTACCGTGGCACCACAGCCGACATGATGTCGATTGATCAGGCCCAACAGCAGTCGTCCGTCGCTCCAGCCAAACCGATACCATCGCCCGCGTCCCTGGGCGACGAGAAGTGGTGGGAGGTGTTTCAGGATAAGGAACTCCAGAATCTGATCCGCACGGCGCTCAAGAACAACTATGACGTGCGCATCGCAGCTTCGCGAGTGTTGCAAGCTCAGGCGCAACTCGGCATTACCCGCGCAGATCAACTGCCTTCCCTCTCGGTTGGCGGTAGTGAAACGAATCAGAACAGCCCTGCCGCCGGTCCCCTCCCGGCGTACGAAACAACTTTGGGACAAGTTGCCGCGTCCGCAGCGTGGAACCTGGACTTCTGGGGCAGGTATCGGCGCGCCACCGAAGCGGCACGTGCAACCCTTCTCGCAGACGAATGGGCGCGCAAGCAAGTTGTCACCACTCTCGTCGCGAATGTTGCCACTGATTATTTCCAGCTGCGCGCGTTGGATCTCCAGTTGGATATTTCCAAACGAACGCTAGCCTCGCGGCAGGATTCTCTTCAACTGACGCAAACCAAGGAGCAACACGGACTCAGCACTCTGCTCGACGTTCGCCAGGCAGAACAACTGGTGGATACCGCCCAAACCACAATCACAGATCTGGAGCGGCAAATCACGCAGCAGGAAAACAATCTCAGCATCCTCTTGGGAAATAACCCCGCAGACATTCCGCGATGCTTGCTCCTGACTGAGCAGCCACATGCTCCGGAAGTTCCCGTCGGGATTCCTTCGTCCTTGTTGGAGCGGCGGCCTGATGTCCGCGAAGCAGAAGAGAACCTGATTGCGGCTAACGCCCAGATCGGTGTCGCCCGGGCACAGTATTTTCCGCAAATCTCATTGACTGCTGACGCTGGGTTTTCAGAGCTCTGCACTCAACAGCCTCTTCACGGGGCCAACTGGGTTGTGGAGCATGGCGGGGTCGTTGACTCAGCCCATCTTCCAGGGCGGAAGACTCAAGAACAACGTGAGGTTAGCAGAAGCTCAGAAAGAGCAGTTGGTTCTCACCTACCAACAAACGATTCAAGGCGCATTTCGCGATGTCTCGAACGCGCTAGTGGGCTACCACAAAGACCGCGATTTCAGGATCGAGCAGGAGCAACTGGTGGCGGCTGCAAAGGATGCCGCGCAGCTATCCGAGGTACGGTTCCGAGCCGGGAAGACAGACTATCTTGAAGTACTAACCAACGAGACCAACGCGTTCTCGGCCGAACTCAACTTGGCTCAAGCGAATGGGAATGAACTGTTGTCCCTCGTGCAACTTTACCAATCGTTAGGCGGTGGCTGGCAAGAGTAGCTCCTCCGCATTGTGGATAAACAGGATCGATGCTGAACTGTGATCGACCAAATAAAACCAGGGAAGAACCCGCAGAATCTCAGGTACTGGCTGTGATCGCCTACCTGGATCGCGATCTGACGCTTCGCATCAAGGTCAAATAATTGTGCCGGAACGTCGGTCCACTGTTGAAGGAGTCATTTGTTGAAGGAGTCATTGATCACGATCGCGGCGGTCAGACACCAAGCCGTGCATGCGCGGAAAGCATGATGGATGTGGTTTTATACGCAAATCAGTGTCGCTAGGAAAGCGGTAGAACCTTCCTTTTGTAAACTGCGTTCGCCAACGTCGCCATGGCGATATACCAGGCGATCAGTCCGACGATGAAGATCTCCCACCCCGCCACCGGCGCCGGGACCTTACCGATAACCACGCCGTCCAGCAAAAGGAAGGCCAGCAAAAGCAGCCAAAACAGGATCGCCAGAAACTTCCCGACACCTTGAACCGCAACGCAAAAAGCGAATGTAAACAGCGTCCACATGAGGAAGAATCCGAGTTCCTCGGGATGACCGGCCGGAATGCCCGTCTTCGGCTGCACATACAGCAGCACGAATAGTGACCACCAAAAGGCACCGTAGGACATAAAAGCAGACCCGCCGAAGATGCTTCCTTTTCGAAGGTCCACGATTCCCGCAATAAATTGCGCCGTGCCCCCGAAGCAGATTGCCAGTGCCAGTGTCGGCCCGGCGCTCCAGAATCCTACGTTGTGCAAACCGGTCGCCATCGTCGTCAAGCCGAAACCCATTAGCCCCACTACTGCCGGGTTCGCCCACCACTCCTTGCACATACCGCTGTCAGCTAGTTCCGCCATGTCATAGTTCTCCTTAGTGCGTTTCTTCGGACGGTTGAACTCATTCTGTGTGAAACCTCTAACAATATCTGTGAAACCTTTCACAAATCCCGAGGTAGAGATGACTTTCCCTTCCCAGTTTCCGGTCTGCTCTTACACAAAATCGCCTGAAGATATATTTCCTTCAAACTGTGAAACCTCTTACGGAACTGGCATCAGACCTAACCTAAAGTTTTGACAGACGGGAACTCGCCATGGGAAATCCTCGGAAAGCACCGCTCCGCAGTCCCATTCCCCTCCCAGAATCACTCGGCTCTGCCTTACAGAAGCTGAAGAAAGTTTTGAACACTATTACAGCCATCACCTTCTGTCTGTTCTTTGTAGCCGTGATTGGGAGCGAATTGACCTTCCTGGCGACCACGCCTTCTGTATCGTCAGACATAAAGACGACGGCATTTTTCGTTGGCGCAACCGCCATCTTAATGTTGATTGTCCATGTGATAGACATTACCGAGAGCTAGCGAACCCGACGACGGACGTTGTCACATCCCCAGGGCTAGGTTCACTGTTATGTCCGGGCGTTGAACTAGCCAGCGCTCCGGTGCTAGCATCCTCCGTGCAAATATCGGACATTGCGAAGAACGTATGGCCACGTTCTGCCACAGCCTTGGAGCTGTTTCATGGGGTCGCGCAGCGGGATGTGCGAAAGATTACCAGCCTCTGCACTGAGAAGTGGTTCTCCCGTGGAGTAACGATATTCCGGGAAGGCGAGTCTGCCGATTCCCTTTACGTCCTGAAAAAAGGCATGGTCAGGCTGATTTCCCTTTCGGACCAGGGTAAGGAAACCATTCTGCACATCCTTAAGCCCGATGAGGTCTTCGGCGAACTTCTTCTCTCCGAGGAGAAAAGAGCCTTCACCGCCATTGCCACAGAGGATTCTCTGGTGACCATCATTTCCCAGGAGTCTTTTGTGGCACTCTTATCCGCGGTCCCCACCGTCGCTCTCAACTTCATTCGGCTGCTTTCGAACCGATTGGCCACAGTGGAGCGGGGAATGGCGGAGTTCAGCCATACCTGGTCCTATCACCGCCTGGCTAGAGTGCTCCTCCAGTTGAGCGAGAAATACGGACGCGAAGTTTCTAGTGGCACGTTCATCAGCGTCCGCCTGACCCATGAAGATCTGGCCAACTTGATTGGGACGAGCCGGGAAACGGTCACCACACAACTCAGCAAGTTCACACGCCTGGGCCTCCTGAAACGCGAGGCCAGGCATTTCATTGTGGCCAAGTCCAGGCTTGTCGACTTTATTCGCTCCGAAGAGCTTCGACTGAAGGATCTCTCGAACCCGGGAACGCGATTCCACATGGGCGGTGGCCGCGCAACCTGACCCTTAATCAAGCATGGAACCCACAAACGCCGATTGAATCTGTAACTTTTACCTCGCAGACGAATCCAATCGGGTGTGAGGTATTGGCATGAGCGTTGAGTCTAGGAGTTTTTCAGTAGCCGGCAAAGTCGCAATCCTGATCGCGATTCTTGTACTTGCCGTTATCGTGATATCGAGGCGGGCCAACGCGGCCGCCAGCAGCGTCGCCCTCCCCAACCCGGCGGTGGATGCCCCGCTGGCGGCCAAGTCCAGCAAGGAAACGGCGGTTGTGGCGGGCGGTTGCTTCTGGGGAATCCAAGCTGTCTTTCAGCATGTGAAAGGCGTAAAAGACGCGACCTCGGGATATTCCGGGGGATCGGTTGCGTCACCCACATATGAGGATGTCAGCAGCGGAGATACTGGCCACGCCGAATCCGTGAAGATTACGTTTGACCCGTCGCAGGTTTCGTACGGCCAGCTTCTGAAAGTATTTTTTTCGGTGGCGCATGACCCCACGCAACTCAATCGCCAGGGGCCGGACACCGGAAGCCAATATCGCTCGGTAATTTTCTACGCCAATGACGAACAAAAACACATCGCGGAAGCCTACATCTCCCAGCTCACCCAGGCAAAGTCGTTTCCCCGGCCGATCGTGACGCAAGTCGTTCCGCTGAAGGCGTTCTACATGGCCGAGGGCTATCACCAAAATTACGCAATGCTTCATCCGGATAACCCATACATCGCGATCAACGATGCGCCCAAGGTGGAGCATCTCCGCCAGCAACTTCCAGATCTCTATAAGAAGTAGGGAGAGCAAGAGCCACAAACCACCGGAGAGACGAATGAACCGCAGAAAATTTCTCGCCAATTCCGCAGTGGCCGGCGCCGGTGTGGTGGCGTGGCTAAAAAGCCCGACCTTGAGCGCTGCGAAGTCCGACCCCGCGGATGATAAAGACACGGTGACGGTCGTCCAATTCAGCGACTCCGGCCAAAACCTCGGCCCGGCGCGCGTCAAGAAGGTTCACAAGACGGATGCCGAATGGAAGCAGCAACTGACTCCTTTGCAATTTGAGGTGACGCGCAAGCAAGGCACGGAACGAGCCTTTACCGGCGATACCTATAACCTGCACGACAAGGGGCTTTATCGCTGCATCTGCTGCGGCAATGCCTTGTTCAGTTCTGACACGAAGTTTGATTCGGGCACGGGTTGGCCGAGTTTCTGGGCGCCGATTGCAAAAGAAAATGTGCGCAAGTCAGTGGACATGAGCCTGGGGATGAGCCGAGATGAAATCTCGTGCACGGAATGCGCGGCGCACCTGGGACACGTGTTTGACGACGGCCCCAAACCTACCTACCTGCGATACTGCATGAACTCCGCCTCATTGAAGTTCGTGAAGCATGGTTAGGGCGGCAAGCGAGTAGTCTCGCCTCAGTCTGCCACGCGGTCATTCAACGAGTAGCTCGCCTGGTTTCCACAACCGCCCGCAATCTGGGAGAATTTTCATTGGACCACAGATCCTGAGTCGCAAGACGATCTGACGCCGCAACGCGAAAGGCTGAAATGAACGTTCTGGTTCTTAATTCCGGCAGCTCCAGTTTGAAGTTTCAAGTCATTGCCACCGACCTCGATCGCATCCGCGAATACAAAGACGAGCGCCTGTGCTGGGGCGAAGTCGAGGGCATGGGCGGCGAGGCCATTATCAAATTTCAGCCGCGCTCCGGTCCATCGAAGACGCTCACGGCTCCGCTGCGCGACGTGGGCGCGGCGCTCGATTATATAGTTCGCTTCATCGCCTCCGATCGCTCGGGCGTCCCCGAAATCAAGCACACCGGCGATTTCAATGCGGTCGGTCATCGCGTGGTGCACGGCGGCGAGATGTTCCAGGAATCCGCGCGTATCGACGACAAGGTTTTAAAGGGCATTGAAGATTGCATCGATCTCGCGCCGCTGCACAATCCAAATAATGTAAAGGGAATCCTCGCCGCCCGCGAGTTGTTTGGAAGCGATCTGCCCCAAGTCGCGGTCTTTGACACCGCATTCCATTCCTCCATTCCCGAGCAAGCTTACTTGTATGCCCTTCCCTATCATCTTTATCGGCGTCACCGCATTCGCCGCTATGGATTCCACGGAACGTCGCACCGCTATGTGGCCTTCCGCTATCGCGCGCTTCGCGGACTGACCCGAGAGCAGACAAACATCATCACGCTTCATCTCGGAAACGGATGCTCTGCGGCCGCCATCAGGGCCGGACGCTCCCTCGACACTTCCATGGGAATGACGCCGCTCGAAGGCCTTGTAATGGGCACTCGTTCCGGCGACCTCGATCCCGCGATCGTAAATTTCATCGCGCGCAAAGAAGGTCTGTCGCCCTCCGAGACCGATACGCTTCTCAACACGCAATCCGGACTGCTCGGCATTTCCGGACTGACGAATGACATGCGCGAGCTGCAATCGGAACTGAAAGAGCATGATGACCGGCGCGTTCGCCTGGCCATTGAAATTTTCTGCTATCGCGCCCGCAAATATATTGGCGCGTATCTGGCTTGCATGGACGGAGCCGACGCCATCGTGTTCACGGGCGGCATCGGCGAAAACTCGCCCGACGTGCGCGCCCGCATTTGCGCCAGCATGGAATGGGCCGGGCTTCACCTCGACGCGCAGAAAAATAATGACGCCATTGGCCGCGAAGCCCTAATCAGCGCCGGCGATTCCAAGCTGCTCGCCTATGCCATTCCAACCGACGAGGAGTTGCTCATCGCCCGTGACACCGTGCGTGTAATTTTAGGCGAGCCGCATCCGTCGTAATTGCCCTCAGGGACTTAGCGCACGTGCGACGCGGCCCCGCGCGAATTGCCGCCCTCAATAAGGCCAGGTCCAGTCCGACGCTTCCGGCAAGTCCACGCCGTTTTCGTGCGCGTAGGTGACGCACGCAATCTGCTGGTTCAGAAACCGTTCCTTCGCGTGGCCGCCGATCTTCTGTAATCTGGGCACGCGGTCCACCACATCCATTGCCAGGCTGTAGCGGTCGATGTTGTTCTCAATCGCCAGCTCCAGCGGCGTGCTGATACTTCCCTTCTCCTTGTAGCCGCGCACGTGAATATTAGCGTGGTTCGTGCGGCGGTACGCCAGCCGATGAATCAGCTGCGGATAGCCGTGAAAATTAAACATCACCGGCTTATCCACGGTGAACAGCGAATCGAAATCCCGATCCTGCAGCCCATGTGGATGCTCCGTGCTCGGCTGGAGCTTGAACAGATCGACAACATTCACGAAGCGAATTTTCAGGTCGGCAAATTCCTTCCGCAACAAAGCCGTCGCCGCCAGCGCTTCCTGCGTCGGAACATCGCCCGCGCACGCCATCACCAGGTCGGGCTCGCCGCCATCGTCATTGCTCGCCCAATCCCAAATGCCGATGCCTTTCGTGCAATGGGTAATCGCCTGCTCCATCGTCAAATATTGCAGGTGCTTTTGCTTATCGCACACAATCACGTTGACGTAGTTCTGGCTGCGCAGGCAGTGGTCGGCCACTGACAGCAGGCAATTCACGTCAGGCGGAAGATAAATACGCGTAACATTCGCGCTCTTGTTCAGCACCACATCCAGAAAGCCCGGGTCCTGATGCGTGAATCCGTTGTGGTCCTGCCGCCACACCGTCGACGTGATCAGCAAATTCAAGGACGCGATCGCCTCGCGCCACGACACATGATTCGACGACTCCAGCCACTTCGCATGCTGGTTGAACATCGAATCGATGATGTGGATGAACGACTCATAGCAGGAAAAAAATCCATGCCGCCCGGTCAGCAGGTAGCCTTCGAGCATCCCCTCCATCGTGTGCTCGCTCAGCATCTCCATCACGCGCCCATCGCTTGCAAGGTTGCCGCCATCGCTATCCTCGGGGAAAATTTCCTCGATCCAGAATTTTTTCGTAACCGCGTAAATCGCATCCAGCTTGTTCGATGACGTTTCGTCCGGTCCAAACACCCGGAAATTATTCATGTTCTGCTTCATCACATCGCCCAGCATCGCGCCCAGCGGATGCGTGTTGGAAGTCTGGCTGACGCCGGGCTTCTCGAACGTCGCCGCGTAATCGCGAAAATCGGGCACGCGCAGCGCTTTCTTAAGCGATCCGCCGTTGGCATGCGGATTCGCGCTCATGCGCCGCAATCCCGCCGGCGACATTTCCCTGAACATCGGCGCAAGCTTCCCCTCGCCGTCGAAAAACGGGTCCGGCATCAGCGCATGCATCCACTTTTCCAGAATCTGAAGCTGTTCCGGATCCGTCTTCGCCGCGGGCAGCGGCACCTGATGCGCGCGCCAGAAGCCCTCCAGATAATGGCCTTCAACTTCGCGCGGCGCCGTCCACCCCTTCGGCGAGCGCAACACGATCATCGGCCAGCGCGGCCGCGTCGCTGCGCCCGTCTTTCTCGCATTCCGCTGGTGTTCGCGAATCTCCGCAATGCAATGCTCCACCGTCGCCGCCATCGCCTGATGCATGCTGTCAACCTCGTGCCCCTCCACGAAGTACGGCTTCCAGCCATAACCACGCAGCAGATTCTCCAACTCCTCGCGCGAAATTCGCGCCGGCACCGTGGGATTGTCGATCTTGTAGCCGTTCAAATGCAGGATCGGCAGAACCGCGCCATCGCGCACCGGGCTCAGAAACTTATTGATGTGCCAGGAAGTCGCCAGCGGCCCGGTTTCTGACTCGCCATCGCCCACCACCGCCGCCACAATCAACTCCGGGTTGTCGAACGCCGCGCCGCACGCGTGCGACAGCACGTATCCAAGTTCCCCGCCCTCGTGAATCGATCCCGGCGTCTCCGGCGTGCAGTGGCTGCCAATCCCGCCCGGAAAAGAAAACTGCCGGAAAAATTCGCGCAGCCCCTCAACGTCCTGGCTCTTCTCCGGATAAAATTCCGAATACGTGCCTTCCAGATATGCGGGGCCGAGCACGCCCGGCGCGCCATGCCCCGGCCCGGCCAAGAAAATCATGTCGAGGTCATACTTTTTAATCAGCCGGCTCAGATGGACGTACATAAATGACAATCCCGGGCTCGATCCCCAGTGCCCGAGCAGCCGGTTCTTGATGTGCTCCGGCCGCAGTGGCTCGGTCAGCAGGGCGTTCTCGCGCAGGTAAATCATCCCCAGGCTAAGGTAGTTGCACGCGCGCCAATACGTCTCCATTCTGTGCAGCTCTTCAGCACTGAGTGGACTTCCGCTAATCGTCGAGCGCGTAGGATTATAAGGACTGATTTCGCAGACTTCGGCGCGTAAGCTGGCATCGACCGTGCTCATGCATCACTCCTGCTGGTAGGTTAGGCTCTGAGCCTATTCGATGACAAATAAAGAGAGACGGGTGCATTTCTCAATCGGTAGAAAAGATAATGGGAAAAGGGCGCTCGAAAAGCGAAAAAAGGGACCAGCGACTTTTGGTGGAAGCTGGCCTCCTTTACCGATTTGTGGAAACTTTGTGGAGAATCTTACTGGATCGAACTAGCCGCATTGGAGAACACAGTATTTGCATTGGTACCGATCAGCCGAACCGTCCCAATCACCAGCACTAGAATAACTGCCAGCATCACCGCGTATTCGGCGATATCCTGGCCTTGCTCGTCCGCCCAGATGCCCCGAAAAAACTGAACCATAATTCCTCCCAGAACCAGTATTGTCTTCGGCCAGCTTGTGTACGTAATAATGCCGTCTGGCACAGCGATTGTCAATTGCGGCATTTACAAGGCATTTATCGCCTATTTGCGGGGGGCGCGGATTCTTGCCCCGCAAGGCCACCCATCGGAATTGCCATAATCTGCCAATATTTTAGATGACGACTTCTTTCGAAGAGCTTTCTCTCGCCATCCTCGGAATCTGCTGGCTTCCCCGGTGCATGTTTTTGTATTCTCTTCACCATGAGCACGCTGGCTCTGAGCGAACTGCTGGGCTCGACGGTCTATGACTCGACCGGGGCCGCCAGTGGTCACGTGCGCGAGGTCGCCCTTGCCCCCCAGGAAGACCGCACCAAAATCGCTGTCCTCATCGTCAAAACCTCTTCCGGCAATCGCTTGCTGCCGATCGGCGCAGTCTCCACCATTGAGGGCGTTGTGCGCGCCAGCAGCGCCATCGGCGACTGGGTCCTGGCCGATGGCGCGGAAGGATTGCTCCTCCTCAGCCGCGACTTGCTCGATCAGCAGGTCATTGATGTCCACGGCCGCAAAGTCGTGCGCGTGAACGACGTCGATTTTCATCAGGACACTGCCCTCGGCCATCTTCAATTGCGCGTGGGCGGCGTGGATGTGGGCGCGCGCGGCGCCATTCGCCGTCTATTGAAGGGCGTGGTTCCCGCCGCCGCCTTGCGCGCCCTTCTCCAACGTGTGCCGCCGCGAGAAATTCCCTGGGACTTCGTCGACCTGATCGAAACCGACCCCGCCCGCCGCGTTCGCCTAAAGATCTCGCACGAGCGTTTGGCCAAACTCCATCCCGCCGATATCGCCGACATCATCGAGGATCTGGCGCCCGACGAGCGCGAGGCCGTTTTTGAAACCCTCGACGAAGGCGTCGCCGCCGACGCTCTGGAAGAGCTCCAACCCAGGGTGCAGAAATCGATTGTCGAATCGCTCGATTCCGATCGCGCCGCCGACATTGTCGAGGAGATGGAGCCCGACGCCGCCGCCGATCTGCTCGGCGATCTGCCTGAGGAACGCACCGCCGAAATTCTCGTGCAGATGCAGCCCGAAGAGCGCCAGGAAGTCAGCGGACTGCTCGAATTCAGAGAGAACTCCGCGGCCGGCCGCATGACCACCGAGTACATCGCGCTGCCCCTCACGTCGACCACCCATGACGCGATCGAGGCTATGCGCAGCTTTGAAGGCCGCATGGAAAGCATGAGCACCGTCTTCCTCGTCGATACCCAGGGAACGCTGGTCGGCGCCGTGCCCCTCGCTAGAATCGTCCTCGCGCCCCCCACTGCCCCGCTGCTTGGCCTAACCCAGGAGCCCTTAATCTACTGCCCCGAAAACGCCAAAGAGAAGGAGTTCGCCGAACTCTTCGATAAATACAATCTGCTCACCCTGCCCGTGATCGACAGCAAGAATCAGCTCCTGGGCGTAATCACGCCCGACGACGTCATCAATATGCTGCGCGCCAAACTGTAACCACTCGGCGCAAACTGCCTTTCCGGCTCTGGTAGTCGAGTTTGTTTTGCCCACCCCAGAGTCACAGAGAAATCTCGAACCGCAAAATCAAAGCGCGGAAGTTTTTGAAAGGAGTTGCTTTTCTCCGTGCCTCGGTGACTCCGTGGTGAACGCACGGACTCCGCTCTTGCAATTGACGCCCAATTTCCCCCGAGTATAGACTTCGCCCCATGGCGGATTCCGGCGACGGCGCGAGCGGCTGGCCTGGTTTTATCGGTCAACTCAACAAGACCTTCATGCTCGTGCGCGACCTCTTTGGTTACGCGCTCCCCGGCGGCCTCTTTCTCGCCATCGGACTCATCTCCGGCAGCTACAATCTTCAGCAGCTCAAAACTCTGCTTTTGCCCTATACCCTTCCCGCCTGGGCCGCGTTCGTTGCCGTAATCGCCGTCTGCTACGCCACCGGAGCCTTGATGGCTGCCACCGTCTATATGCCCATCGGCCTTGCCAAGTATGTGATCTGGATGTACGACCGGCATGCGCGCCACGTCGCGGAGCCCCGTGAGGGCAGTGTGCGCGATTGGCTTGTCCACAATCCCACCGAAGTGACGGCCCGGACCCTAGAGCTCCGCCTCCAGCACCAGGATCTTCTCGACACCCTCGACCGCCGCGAGACTTTGAATGTTATGGCCGGTTCGATGGCCGCGGCGTTGCTCACCGGTTGGTACGTCTTCTGTTACGCGCACTGGAGTCTATCGCGCCTGCTGTTCTGGGGAGGCATCGTAACGCTGATCCAATTCCTCACCGGACTCTCCCACCTGCGCCGCGTGCTCAAGGCCGCAAGCCTCGCCCACGTGGCTGCCCCCAAGTCTGACCAGAACTTTGCCAAGCTTCTGGCCGATCTCATCGCCGCCGCCACCGCCGCGCTTAACAAATCCGCGCATTAGCCGCCCCAAGCCCCGATCAAATTCTGTTTCGCCTTCCGTCGATTCGTTTTTCTTCTGCCCCAGCGCTTTTTTGTTTCACCGACCCCCTAACTCCGTTTATCCTATGGCGTCCTTGAAGCTATATTGCTCCATCCGCATGTCACCAAGCTGCGCGCATGAAATTCCTGAAACGCTGGAAAATCCAGATCCTGCTCTTCTTCGCCGTGGTAGGACCCGGATTTATTACCGCGAACGTCGACAACGATGCCGGTGGCATCTTTACGTACTCGGCTGCCGGCGCGCAGTTCGGCCACATGCTGCTCTGGACGATGATCCCAATCACCGTCGCGCTGATTGTGGTCCAGGAAATGTGCGCCCGCATGGGCGCCGTCACCGGCAAAGGCCTTAGCGACCTCATCCGCGAAGAGTTCGGCCTGCGCATCACCTTCCTCATGATGCTCGGCATTCTGATCACGAATTTCGGCAACGTCATCGCCGAGTTCGCGGGCATCGCCGGCAGCATGGAATTGTTCGGCATTTCCAAGTACTATTCCGTTCCCGTCTGCGCCGTCATCGTCTGGCTCATCATCGTCAAGGGCCAGTACAAGGGCGTCGAAAAAGTTTTCCTTGCGGCCTCCTTTTTCTATATCACGTACATTCTCGCCGGCTTCCTCGCCAAACCCGCGTGGATCGAGGCCTTGACCGCCACCATCAAGCCGCCGCAACTCGCCGCCTTTAAGCAGGACTCCTACCTCTACATGGTCATCGGCGTCGTCGGCACCACCATCGCCCCCTGGATGCAGTTCTACCTGCAATCCTCCATCGTCGAAAAAGGAATCACGCGCCGCCAATACAAGGCCTCCAAGCTCGACGTCATCGTCGGCTGCATTTTCACCGACGTGGTCGCCTGGTTCATCATCGTGGCCTGCGCCGCCACGTTGTACGTACACGGCCACAGCGAAATCCGCGACGCCGCCGACGCCGCCCAGGCCCTTCGCCCGCTCGCCGGCGATTACGCCTACATTCTCTTCTCGCTCGGCCTCTTCAACGCCTCGCTCTTTGCCGCGTCCATCCTGCCTCTTTCCACCGCCTACACCGTCTGCGAAGGCCTCGGCTTCGAGTCCGGCGTGGGCATGAAATTCTCCGAAGCCCCGGCCTTCTACTGGCTCTACACCATCCTCATCGCCGCCGGCGCCATCGTCATCCTCATCCCCGGCATTCCGCTCGTCAAAATCACCGTGTTGTCGCAGGTGGTCAATGGCGCAGTGCTGCCGTTCGTCCTCATCTTCATGTTGCTGCTGATTAACAAAAAAGAGTTGATGGGCGAATTCGTCAACACCACGCTGTTCAACATCATCGCGTGGGCGACCACCGTAATTATGATTGGATTGACCGCCCTTCTCGTGTGGGGACAACTGAGTGGAAAAACAGGTTAGCGGCCAGTGTTCTTGCGACCGAGCGGCCCTGCGCTTCGGCGCACGTTAAATCCGTCGGCCTGACCGCGCCTTCCATCCCTGCGCTTTAAATCAACTTCCCCGCCGCCAGATCCCTCACCAGCGTGCGGTCCGCCTCCAAGAAATCCAGGTCCAGCAATTCTTTCCGCCCTACCCAGCGGATCTCCCGAAATATCCGGTTTTCAATCTCTCCCCGAAACGTTCTCACCTCAAAAAATCGCAAGTCGATCGATCCCCCGCCCGGATACTCATGGTGAATGCGCACCACCTCATCGCCAATCGTCGCTTCGATTCCCAACTCTTCTTCCAACTCGCGCCGCAGCGCCTCGCGCGGCTGCTCGCCATCCTCGATCTTGCCCCCCGGAAATTCCCACTTCAGCGGCATCGGCTGATGGCGTGTTCGCTGGCACGCCAGAATTCGCCCATCGTTCACGATTAGCGCAGCCACCACCCGCTTCATGCGACTCCCATTCCCCCGCGCTTATTTTGCTTGCGCTGGTTCTTTCTCCAGTCGCTTGCCCACCAGTTCCGCGCAATACTCCACCAGCACCCGGTCATCCGCCCCAAACGCCGCCGCAAAATGACTGTCGATATCGAGTTCGCCCGCCACCTCGCCGCGCACAAAAAACGGCACTACAATCTCCGACTTCGTTTCCAGCGAGCACGCCAGATAACGCGAGTCCTCCCTCACGTCGTCAACCACCACCGTTTTTCCCGACGACGCCGCCGCCCCGCAAATTCCCTGGTGAAGATGAATGCGCGTGTGCGGCGTCATCGCTCCCTGAAAATGCCCCAGCACCAGGACCGGCGGTTTCGCGCCTTTCTCCAGCATGTAGAAACCGACCCAGTTGTACTTCAGCATCTTTTCGTTCAACAGCAGCGTGAGCCGGTCCATGAACCGATCGGCCGACAAGCCCTCGGAATTCAGCCGGTCGATGTCTCGCCGCACTTCTTCGTGCTTCTCTGACTTAAATGCGCTTGGCATGATTTTCCATCCTAAACTACTCTACCGCGTCGTCGGCTCCGGTCGCTCCCGGTCGTCTCCTACTTCAATTCTTCCACCGCAGAGTCACCGGGGAACAGAGAACCTCCCCGCACAACTCCAGTCTCCGGTTTTGCAGCTCAAGGTTTTGCGCTTCAAGACTTTCTCCCTGACTCTGTGACTCCGTGGTGAACAATTTCGGACTACCGCGTTTCTCCCATCCTCCGCAGTCCCCGCGGCCACTCGCCCTCAACACAAAACGTCTCCGGATGAATCGCCGCCGCCAGCGCCCGCAATCCCCCAATCAGCGTCGGCGCCGGCGTGTTCAATAATTCGTCGGAAATACAGTAGACCTGCCCCGCCCTCGCCGCCGCAATCTCAGCCCACCCGCGCTCGCGCACAATTTTTTCCAGCGGCACTCGATCCCCCGCCCCGCACCATGCCGCGACAATCACCTCCGGCTCCAGCCGCGCCACTTCCTCCGCCGAAATCTGTCCGCCCGCTTTCCCCAAAAATTCTCCGCCCGCCGCCTCCACCAGTTCCGCCACCCACGCCTGCGACGCAATAATCGGCTTGCCCCACTCCTCGCAAAAAACTCGCTTCCTCCGCCGCTCGCCCGCCGCGCGCCTCACGCTTTCAATTTCCTCGCGCATTTCGGCAATTACTTTCCCGCCCCGTTCGCTCGCGCCGACGCATCCCGCAATCGTCGCAATATCGCCGTAAACGTCCTCAAGCGTGCGCGGCGCCAGGCCCAAAAATCGCACGCCTGCTTTCAGAATTTCCTCGACCGCCGCCTGCTGGTACGGCACCGCCGCAATCACCAGGTCCGGCTTCGCCGCCAGTATCTCTTCCGTCTTCGCGCTCCACGAATCCGCAATCACCAGCCGCTCGCGCGCATCCAGGTTCGGCACAACGTCCGCGCAATATTTCGTGCAGGCCACCACTCGATCCAGCGCGCCCACGCGCGCCAGAATCGCGGTCGCGCTCGGTTGCAGGCAGGCAATGCGCCGCGGCGCGTAAGAGTCGGACATTGGAGATTTGTGCTACCGGAGGTTTACTTCTGATATACCGTGGGCACCGGGCCTTTTTCCAGCATCTCCCGATCCCAGATCATGCCTTCGCGCGTGTAGCTGGCCAGCTCAAAATCCTGCGTCAGTTCCAGCGCGTCCGTCGGGCACGCGTCTTCGCACAGTCCACAGAACATGCAGCGGCTCAGGTCGTAGGTGAAGTTTGTGAGTTCTTTGCGGCGGGTTTTTTCGTTGCGCTCGCTGGTCACCACAATCAAATGTTCGGGGCAAGCCAGCGCGCACAGGTCACAGGAAATGCAGAGACTCTCGTCCGTATCCGGATTCACGTTCAGCCGCGGCGCTCCGCGATACCGTTCCGCCACCAGCGGCCGCTCCAGCGGATACTGCTCCGTATAAATCTCTTTCGGATGCTGATACCGGAATGTCACCCCAAGTCCCTGGATCAGATCGACCAGAAACACTTTTCGCAAGATCTCGGTCATTCCCATAACCGCCCTAGAATACCACGCGCGCCATGGGATCGATTAGTGAGCCGCATCACACGAGAATAGGATATCCATCGTGAAAGTTAATCCGCCTCCCAACCCGGTTTTTCCACCACCGAGACACAGAGTCAAAGAGGAACCCGATCGACTTCAATATCTTCTCCGTGCCTCTGTGCCTCCGTGGTGGCCATGCCTTCAAAGCCGCCTAGGGATTCACCACCTGATGCAGCGCCGTATACGGGCTAGCCAGGTAATTAGCGTCGCCCGCGTATTCAGCCGACACAATATGCGCCCCCTTCGGAATGGCCGCAGTCGTAAATTGCGCGACGCCATTCACCAGCGTTGCCGATCCAACCACCTGACCTGCGATCTTGAATGTCACCGCCTCGCCGTCCTGCGGCGCGCCCGCAATCGAACCGACCGTCGCCGTAAACGTCACCGGCTGTGCCACCTTCGACGGATTCGCCGACGACGTCAGCGCCACCCGCATCAGCGGCGAGTACAGCGAAATCCCTTTATTCGTCGAGACCGCAATCACCCCGTAATCGTTCACCTGCAGCGAGTACGGCTGCAACTGTTTCGAAACTCCGGCCAGCGTCGCCAGGTCCTGCATGCCCGCAGATGGCGTCCACAAAAATCCCCGCAGCAGTCCCTTCTTCGAACTCGTCAGCGAAGTCCCCACAATCCATCCGCGATTGTTAATTGCGAGTGCGCTGCTGGTCGCGCCGCCCAGGGTGCCCAGGTCCGTCATCTGCCCGGTTGAACTCCACGCACATGCGTGTTTAAATCCGCGGGCATTCGGCGCCTGCCCCACAATCGTTCCCGCGTCATTGATTCCGAGCGCAATCGCTCCCGCCGGCGCCAGATTCTGCAAGCCTCCCGCCGCTGTCCACAAAAACGCAACCGGATTTCGATCGCCGTTCGAAAAGTAATACCCGGCAACCTCGTTCGCAGAATTCACTCCTACCGCGGTCGCCCCGCCGATGCTCTGAAGCTGCGGCGTCAAGTCCTCCATGCCGCTCTCCGGCGTCCAGAGGAATGCATGCTGCGTCTTCGCGGCCGTGTAGGACAGCCCAACCACCGTGCCTGACTCGTTCACTCCAGAGGCCGCGCTCAGCCCGCCCCCGAGCGATCCCAGCCATTGCACCCCCGTGCCCGGCCCGAAAACAAAGGCCTGCACCGCGCCTGAGCCTTCCGGATTTCCCGCGCCCACCACTTCTCCCGAATCGTTCATCGCAGCAGCAGCAGCATTGGCGCCGCTCAGCCCAAGGTCCTCAAAGCCTGTAGTTCGGCTCCAAACCGCGACGTCGCCCGACGTTTGTTTATCGCCGTTGGCCACCACCTGGCTCGAATTGTTGATGGCCGTAAATGAGTTCGCCGGCGACTGCGGCACCGCGATCACGTTAAAGGCAACCTGTGCCGATGCAGCCACCGAAACCGCTAAACCGAATGCGACCGCCGCAAACTTAAGACAATTTCTCACTTGGGATCTCCTGGCGAGTGCCGATACCCCACAGACAGCACTGCCGTGAACTTAAAGCGCAAACTGGCTGCCGTTTCCACATTCGCAAAAAAGTTGAACTTCCATGCGCAAGTCACAGACAACAAATCGATTAGCCGACCTGCCGCTTGGTAACCACCGCTTTCCCATTACTGCCAAACTCCTTCATCCAACGACCGTAAATGGGAATACTATTTCCCTCCCGAAAGACCAATCGAAATTGTGTTCCCCGGCATCCTCGGGCAAGATTCAGCTTGACTTAAGCACCGACAACGAACTCAGATAAAAGAAGACCCAAAAGAAGCGGGCAAGAGGGACAAAATGAGCGAACCGGAACAAGCGACGCAACTGCGCGAAGTAGCCTCCAATCTCATGCGAAAGGAACCTGATTACTTCGGAACATTCCCCGTGGATGTGTTGATAGCGTGGCTTGAGGATCGCGGAACTGACCATAGGGTGCTATGCGCATACTGCGACACACCATTGCTTGAAGACAGACTGGATTCTTTCAATGGGACTGCCGATCATCTTCTACCACACGCAATCTATCCCCAGTTGGGATTTGACAAGGCCAACGGGAATAGCGTTGCGTGTTGCTCGCGATGTAACTGGCTAAAGCGTACCTGGGACCCGAATACGCATGGCGACCGACTCTACGAGGAGATGCGGGATAAGGGCAAACTCAATAAATATCAGAGGGAGATTTTGATTAAGCGGAGTCGCGATCACGTGCAGGAAAAGTTGGCAAGAAGACATGCTGCGTGGACCCACTGGGTGGCAGCGTGCGAAGCGTTGGGCCGGTAGTAGGCATTTTTGTCAGCTATATTATTAATGCCCTCCGTAAAGTAGCGATTACACAAGGCTTGGTTCGGCGGCGGGGTGAACCTCCCAACGCAAAGCAACTTCCAACTTGAGAGCGTTACGAAGCGCGGGAGAGGCTGTCAAGACTATTATTATCAATACTTTGGATTGAAGTGTTTTAGAATGAATACTTTGCAAAATTCGCGCTGAAAACTGCACTTATCATTATAAGAATCAATACTTTATAGATAAGACTAGCAAATTGAATACTTTACGAGGAAAAATCGCCAAAATCGCACTTAATCGCAAGATTAAATTATAGTTACAAGTGATAAGTTCAACTCCATATTTTTGAATACTTTGCCGTCTAACTTACTCTAAGCTATTGATTCAAAAAGACCGGCGCAAAAGGCAAGGGGGGGAGGGGTACCTTCGCAGAACGATTCTTGCATAGGCAGATTCTGGAGTGCGCCCCGATCTCCTGGCGTTTCATCGCTTTGCATAGTTCAATCGCCTGCGGCTAGAAAGGAAAGACTTGAAGATTTCGCCCGACTCGGTCGACATTCCGCCAAGCGCTAGGACTCGAGCCGACCAAAGTCCGCCGCCCACTCCTGCTCCCAGCTCCGACGAGCTTTGGATGGAAGAAGCGCTCCGTTCGGCCCAACGCGCGCTCGAAGCGGGCGAGGTTCCCGTTGGAGCGGTCGTCGTCCACGCAGGCCGCATCGTCGCCCGCGGATCGAATCGCAATCTCGCCGACAACGATCCCACCGGCCACGCCGAAATCGTCGCCCTGCGCGAAGCCTGCCGAATCCTCGGTAATCACCGTCTTGGCGACTGCGAGCTGTTTGCTACAATTGAGCCGTGCGCCATGTGCGCGGGAGCGCTCATTCACGCGCGCATTCGCCGCCTGGTCTACGGCGCCGACGACCCCAAAGCCGGGGCCGCCGGTTCGGTGTTGAGCATAATCAATCATCCCGGCCTGAATCACCGCATGGAAGTACGCAGCGGCGTCCTGGCCGGCAAGTCAGCAGAGATGCTGCAAGAGTTTTTCAGAAAACGTCGTCAGGAAGTTGGTCGTTAGTCGTCGATTCGTTGGCCCTTCTCGGACCTCCGTTACAAGATGGCGGCGTCAAGCAAGGGTTTTACTGAGAGCTGACGGCTGAGAGCTGACAGCTAACTCCGGAGAGGTGCGTGAGCGGTTGAAACGATCCGCCTCGAAAGCGGACATACCTTAACGGGTATCGTGGGTTCAAATCCCACCCTCTCCGCCATACTTTTAGTGGCATGGATTCCAGGTGCTACAATCGCTCCAGATTCTTTGCGCCCTTTTTGCGCACACTAGACATCGAATGAAAAGGCAGGAGGGCGATTCGCGGTTTGCCCTCAGCCAATATCTTTTTCCGATTCAGGGCAGGTGCTTTTGAGCTATCAACCCGAAACCCCATTTGACAGCCTCGAGAGCACGCACGAATACGTCGCTCTTCTTCTGGAAGCCATTCGCGAAGCAAGGACCGAACTGGCCGTCGATATGAGCGAGAAAGCTCCGCAGCCGGAGCGCCGTCTGCAAGCCCTGCAGTTGGTGCAGTACAAACTGGAAAAGCTGGACGTTCATCTTCAAGCCAGCAGCCGCCTCTTGAACGATCTGCGAACCCTGCGCCGCCTGCTATTTGAAGAACGCGCCGTCCCGGTCGTCAAGCGTACCGGAACCGGCGGCTGAGAAAGCAAAGCTGGCCGCGCCAATCTACGCGCGCACCTTTTCCGCAAATTTCTTCTCCAGCTTTGCCAGCTTCGGAGAGATCACAAACATACAATACGGTTGCCGCGAATTTTCGTTGTAGTAATTCTGGTGATAACCCTCGGCAACGTAGAACTTCGACGCCGGTTCGACCGTGGTCACAATCGGCTCGGAGAACTCTTTTCCCGCGGTCATCTCCGCGATCACATCTTCCGCAATCCGCTGCTGCTCCTCATCGGTGTAGAAGATCACCGATCGATACTGCTCACCCACATCGTTTCCCTGCCGGTTCAGCGTCGTCGGATCGTGCGTCGAGAAGAATACGTCCAGCAGTTCCCTATAGCTGATCTGGTCCGGATCGAACGTCACGCGCACAACTTCCACATGTCCCGTATCGCCGCCACAAACCTGCCGATAAGTAGGATTATCGACATGACCGCCCATGTAACCGGACTCGACATGCGACACGCCAGTCAGCCGCTGCAACACCGCCTCAATACACCAGAAACATCCGCCGCCGAAAATCGCCGTCTGCTCGTTTGCCATGGTAATTGGATGCGCCTACCGAAAGGAAGTTCCAGTGCATTCTTACCACGGAGACACAGAGTCACGGAGAAATTCATGACAAGAACTTGGTTTCTCCGTGCCTGCGCGTCTCCGTGGTGAATTCTCGCTCTTCCCGCTACACCGATACGGTAAATGAAGTTCCTGTCCGCGTCACTGGCCGATAGAGCGTGTCGCGCTCAATCGGCTCTCGCCCCGCTTCCTTGATCAGCCGAATCAGATCCTGCCGTCGCAGACCCTGCGGAGTCGTCGCCCCGGCATCGTGATAGATCTTCTCTTCCACCACAGTTCCGTCAATATCGTCTGCGCCAAAGCGCAGCGAAATCTGCGCGATCTTCGGCGTCATCATCTGCCAGTACGACTTGATATGCGGAAAGTTGTCCAGCACCAGACGGCTCACCGCAATCTGCTTGATGTCCAGCATTCCGGTCGTCGTCGGCAAATGTTCCAGCGGCGTATTCGCCGGATGAAACGCCAGCGGAATAAATGTCTGGAAGCCGTTCGTCTCGTCCTGGAGCGCGCGCAGCTTCATCAGGTGATCGACGCGGTCTTCGTCGTTCTCAATGTGCCCGTATAACATCGTCGCGTTCGACTTCAGCCCGATCTCGTGCGCCACCCGCGCCGTGTTCAGCCAATCGTCGCCGTCAATCTTGTGATCGCAGATGATATGCCGCACGCGATCGGCAAAGATCTCCGCGCCTCCACCGGGCAGCGAATCCACGCCCGCCTCTTTCATCTTGACGAGCGTTTCGCGAATCGAAAGCTTCGAGCGCTTGGCGAGGTAAGCGACCTCGACCATCGTGAACGCCTTCATGTGCACCTGCGGAAAGCGCTCCTTCAGCCCGGAAACCAGATCGAGAAAATATTGAAACGGCAAATCCGGATGCAGTCCGCCCACGATATGAAACTCGGTGATCGCCTCGGTATATCCCGTGCTGGCGATCTGAAAAGCCTCTTCCAGCGCCATCGTGTAAGCGCCTGGCGAATCTTTCTTTCTGCCAAAGGCGCACAACCGGCAAGCCGCAATGCAAACATTCGTCGGATTGATGTGGCGATTGACGTTGAAGTAAGCCACGTCCCCATGCATCCGTTCGCGCACCCAATTCGCCAGCCACCCGACAGCGAGGATGTCGCCAGTACCGTAGAGGACCAGCGCATCGGCCTCGCTCAGCCGCTCGCCGGCCGCAACTTTATCTTTGATCGGGAGAAGACGCGAGTCGTCAGTCTGAAATGCGTGCGTGCTAGCCATCTCTATTTAATGATAACCCAGCCCCCTGCAGCGGATCACATCGCTTTGTGAGGGGGAACCACTGTCCGACCGTTTATGGTCAGCCCGACTGCTGCTCCGATAGCTGATGAAGATGATCCTCGAAATACTGAAGCAAGTTCCTGCAATCGTCCAGAAAATGTGGGATCTGGGAGGGCGCAATCGCCTCTCTTGACCTGAACATGACGATCCACTCCCCGACTCTTTCCGCACAAATGCCGGAACTTTGCCAAAGGCTTGATAGTTCCACTACCGGGGCACTTGATTTCATGGCCACAGTCGTCTGTTTGTAGCCAACTTCCCCGTGATTGGCATGAAAATGGAACGCGATGGTTTCGATACCTTTAAGTGTTCCCGCGATCACATTCGTAGCAATGTCCCAAGGTTCGCCAAAGGATGCTTTCGAAAGATCCAATGTTTCTGGCAGTCTCCTGCCTTGGTACGTGAATCCTAGCTCCTCCGCGATCCGATGATACTGGCGGGCCCTCAGGCGCCCCCGTAACAGAACCCACAGGGCCAGCGCCGCTACCAACAGGCCAATCGTCCACAGCCCTGTTCCATGCCAAGTCACAGGATCACCTTCTTTCTCCAAGGCGGGTGGCCGACCCTTTGAACGCCTTTCGCCCGCCCTACCACAACTGAGGGTGCCCCATCCTTGCGTTCTTTGCAAGGGTGGGCGGCGATGCTGCTGATACAACTGGCAGCTCAAATTCGGAAATGCCATTTCATGCCGTTTCAAGATTTCTTCTTGATTTACACCAGCGCTGTTGCAGCATACAATTATCATAGAATCATCAGCGAGGCCCTCATGCTCAATACCCGCGAAATCCACTCCTTGACCGATTTCCTGCGCAACCACAAAGCCCACGTCAAGCGGCTCAAAAAGACGAAAACTCCGGAAGTGCTGACCGTGAACGGCAAGGCCGAGGTCGTTGTGCAGGGCGCGGTCAGCTATCAGCGGATGCAAGAGCGCCTGCACCACATGGAAACCCTTGCCGCAATCCAGGAAGGAATGGCAAGCGCGGAACGCGGCGAACTGAAACCGGCCGCTCAAGTATTGGACGAGATGCGCCAAAAAATCGACCGCGGCATCGAGCAACTGGATCGTGGCCTCGGCATTCCAGGGCCGGAAGCTAGAGCGCGACTGCGCCAGCGGAGAAGCGTAAAGCAGCGAGAGCATCCGCCCAACTAGCGTTTCATCAGCACATCCCCCGCCACAAACACAAAGAACACCACCGAAATCACCCCATTCATCGTGAAGAACGCCGCGTTCAGCTTGCTCAAATCGTCGTGGCGCACCAGCGAATGCTCATAAGCCAGCAGCGCTGCAACCGCAAGCACGCCGAGCATGGCAATCTTCCCCAAGCCAAAGGCAACGACGAGCGCAACCAGCAGCCCCAGCATGACGAGGTGAAACGCGCGCGCAATCCAAAGTGCCCAGTGAATGCCGAGATGGCGCGGCAGCGAGTGCAGGCCGCGGCCACAATCGAAGTCGTAGTCTTGGCAGGCGTAAATCACGTCAAAGCCGCCCACCCAAAAAGTCACCGCCGCAGTCAACAACAAAATTCGTGGATCGAGCGATCCGCGCACCGCGATCCACGCCGCAGCCGGTGCAATGCCAAGCGCAAAGCCCAAAAACAGGTGTGACCACCGCGTAAACCGTTTGGCATACGAATAGAGCAGCACTACCGCGAGCGCCACCGGTGAAAGCCAAAGCGTCAGCCGATTCAATTGCGAAGCCGCCAGCACAAAAATTCCGCAGGAGATCAACACGAACGTCGCTACGAATGCAGGCGTCAGCACGCCCGCCGGCAAAGCGCGCGTCGCTGTCCGAGGATTGGCCGCGTCAATCGAAGCGTCCGCCAGCCGGTTAAATGCCATCGCCGCCGAGCGCGCCGACACCATCGCCACGACAATCCAAGCCAGTTGATGCCACGCCGGAACTCCACCCGCGGCCAGCATCGCGCCGCAAAGCGCAAACGGAAGCGCGAAAATCGAGTGCTCCCACTTGATCATCTCAAGCGTGATTTTCAGATTGTGCAGGAATCCCACGGCAATATTGTAAAGGACGTGTGCAGCGCTTCGCCGCGCGTCAACAGCCTGCTAGCGATGCACGTCTCCCTCCACCAGCGGCACAAAACGGCAGCCCTCCAGAACCCGCGCTTCCCGCCGGCCGTCTCGCTTCGTGATCAGCAACAATTCCTGCATCACTGGCGAGCCCACGGGAATGATCATCCGCCCCTCTTCCCCAAGTTGGTCGAAGAGCGCGCCGGGCACATCGCCCGCCGCGGCCGAGACCAGAATCGCATCGAACGGCGCGTGCTCGCTCCAGCCGAGGCTGCCATCGTCGACTTTGATCTTCACGTTGCCATAGCCGAGCCGGACCAGCGTATCCTCCGCCGAGGCCGCCAGCGAGGCATAGCGCTCCACCGAAAACACTTCGGCCGATAGCATCGACAACAGTGCCGTCGCGTAGCCCGAACCGGTGCCCACTTCGAGAACGCGATCGGTCGGCCGGAGCGCGAGATGTTCGAGCATTGCCGCCACAATGTATGGCTGCGAGATGGTCTGCCCCTCGCCGATCGGCAAAGGGTGATCTTCGTAGGCATCCTGCCGCACCGACTCCGGCACAAACTCGTGGCGCGGCACCGCGCTCATGGCGGCGAGTACGCGAACGTCGCGGATGCCGCGCTCTTCAAGTTGCGCGCGCACCATCCGTTCGCGCTGAGATTGGAACGATTCGTGAGAAAAGATCATGCGCTCGCTGCCCGGAGATCGCCGCTCTTATCTTCCGGCGGCGCGGAGGTCCCGGAGTTCCTATGTCTTCCTCCGTGTACTCTGGCGTCCAAGATTTTCGTTGGCGTCGACCGAGACCTTCTAATAAGGCCCGATAATCCCGCCGATGTGACGAGACGCCGGAACTGTCCGCGCCCTTTTCTCCTGCGCCTCCATCATGTCGAGATACTTGTAAGCCGAGCCGGTGTTAAACAGCACCACCGTGTCTTCCGGGCGAAAAAATTCGCTCGCCCGCAATTTTTCATAGGCCACCAGCGAGGCCGCTCCCTCGGGCGCTGCAAACACGCCTTCCGCGCTCGCCCAGTGGCGCGTCGCCGCAAGAATCTCTTCGTCCGTCGCCGCGACAGCCGTGCCGCTGCTTTCTTTCAGAATCTTGAGGATCAGATAATCGCCATAAGCTTTCGGCACGCGCAGGCCAGCCGCAAAAGTCGAAGCGCTCGCCCACATCTCCGACGCGCTCTTCCCTTCCTCCCACGCCTTCACGATCGGCGCGCAGCCCGCCACCTGCACGGTAATCATCTTCGGCCGCTCGAAGCCAATCCATCCAAGTTGTTCCATCTCGTCAAAGGCCTTCCACATTCCAATCATGCCCACGCCGCCGCCGGTCGGATAGATGATCGCGTGCGGCAGTTTCCATCCCAATTGCTCCGCGACCTCATAACCCATCGTCTTTTTGCCCTCCACGCGAAACGGCTCTTTCAGCGTAGAGACGTCGAACCATCCTTCTTGCTCTTTGCGCTCGGCGACCATCCGGCCGCAGTCGCTTATCAACCCATCCACCAGCGTGACGTGCGCGCCGAAGTAGTCGCACTCCATGCGATTGGCAATCGGCACATCCTTCGGCATGAAGATATGCGCTTCAAGTCCGGCCGCAGCCGCGTAGGCGGCAAGCGCGCCGCCCGCATTTCCGGCAGAAGGCGCGGCGAGCTTTTTCAATCCGTAGTGGCGCGCCATGGTGATCGCAGCCGACATGCCGCGCGCCTTGAACGATCCCGTAGGATTCAGCCCCTCATCTTTGATATAGACATTCGCGTATTCGCGGCTGGGCAGCATGGGAGTGAAACCTTCGCCCAGAGTCACGGGTTTCTCGCCGGCCTCAAGTTCCGGGAGAACCTCCGCATAGCGCCACATGGAAGCGACGCGCCCGCGCAAATCTTGAGGACGAAGCTTTCCTTTTAGGTTGGCAAGATCGTAGCGGGCATAAAGCACGCCGCCATCTTTCGGGCAAACATTCTGTGATCGGTCGGCGGAGAGATGTTCGCCGCAGCGCGTGCATTCAAGGTATGAAATTCGCATTGAAGCAAGGATAGCATTTCAGCTTTTAGCTGCCGTCCTACGCTGCTACCCGCTTCAAAAACTCGTTCGCCTGCCGGAACCACGGCCTCTCACGTCGGCGCAAATAGCCTGGCATCGTCGGCTTCTTGTCGAGCACCTTCTGCGCCCACGCGCGCGCTTCGGCGTTGCGCCCCTCCGAGGCCAGCAGTTCCGCAAAATTCAAATACGTCTCCGACAAGGTCGACGTTACCGTCACCTGCCGAAACAGCGCGTCCGCCTTTTCTTTTTGGCCAGTCCGAGCGTATGCATGCGCCAGCAAACCGGCCGCGCGCTGAAAATCGTAATCGGGTTCCTTGGCAACCACCCGTTCCAGGTCTGGCACCGCGGCCACCGCATCCCCTAACTGTAGCGCGCAAACACCGCGCCGGTAGAAAGGATCGAGTGTATCGGCTCGCGCGGCAATCGCCCGATCGAACGCGGCTCGCGCGGGCGCAAACTTGCCGTCATCCATGTACAAATCGCCAAGCTCTTCGTAATTGCCGGCGGACGGATTGTCTCGGATGGCCACTTCCAGCTCGCCAATGCGCCTGCGGCGCGGAAATACTTTGAAGGACTGGCCGAGCAGGCCAAGATCGGGGAGGGCCTCAACGGCCAAGTAAATGATAGCCCCGAGCGGCCCCAGAAACAAAATTATGAAGATCCAATACGTGTCGGGACGGCGGCGGATGAAGTGCACAATCGCCAGTCCCTGGAGCAGAAATCCCCACGGATAAAAGAGGTAGCTCAAAAATCCCATGTCAGTAGATGCCGGAGCGCGAGATGCTGGATCGCGATTCCACGCGCGCAACGGCGCCCCGCGAGCCTCAAGTTTACTCTGTCGCCCGCATCCGGTTCTGCCAGTGCGACCAGATAAACCACGCCATGCCGGTCAGCAGAAGCACACCGATCACCGCGTCCATCTTGTGAAAGTATTGTCCCAGCGAGCGCCAGTTCTCACCCAGTTTCATGCCAAACCAGGCAAGCGCCAGGCACCACGGCCACGATCCGAGAAATGTATAGATGTGAAACTTTCCGCGCGGCATGCGCGCCACTCCCGCGGGCAGCGCAATGAACGTGCGGATCACCGGCAGCAACCGGGCCAGAAAAACCGCCATCTCTCCCCAGCGCTGAAAAAAACGGTCAGCCCAATCCAGTTCGCGGCGCCCCATCAGAATCCAGCGCCCATAGCGCTCCACCAGCGGTCGCCCGCCATAGCAGCCAATTTCATACGCGACCAGCGATCCAAGATTGCAGCCAATCGCTCCCGCCGTCGCCACCCACAGCAGCTTCATCGTGCCCTGGAAAACCAGGTAGCCGGCAAACGGCATGATCAGCTCCGAGGGCAGCGGAATACACGCCGACTCAATCGCCATCAGAAGAACAATGCCGGCATATCCCGTAGCCGCGACCAGGTGCGAAATAAAAACAAACAGGAGTGCGAGAATTTTTTCAGTCATCGGATCGGATCATCGAGCCATTGTGTGATCGGGTCATTTGATCATCTAAAACCAATCTCAATTGAAGCGGAAGATAGAACACGGCGCAAACATTGAATTCTTGAAGACCAGATACACAAAAGGCACCGGGTTTTCAAATCGCCCGATGACCCGATCGTCAGATGGCCCGATCACACAATGGCCCGATCGTCAGATCACCCGATCAAAAGGCCCCTTCTTGCGTGAACGTGAAGCCCGGCAGCGCCACGCCATCGGCCGACTTGGCTACCTTTACTTTGACGCCCGGTACATTGGGTGCATTCACCTCGGCGGGGCGCAACACCGCATACTGCGTGAACACTTCGGTGTAGACCTTGGTCACCAGAAAGTCTTTTCCGCTTTCGTCCTGGCGCCACACTTGCCCGAGTTTGATGTTCTTAACGGCCACGATGTCTGCTTTTGTTTCAGACTACTCACCTGCCTAACTCCCGTCAATTCCACCTGAGTTACCTGAGTGACCCTGGATGTTCCCTCGCGAGCATACCGCGAAGCAGGCCGCGGCCACACCGCCTTTGATACCATGAACCTCGTCTCAGGAGATAACCGTTATGCCCCGCGGAAATATGCCGCGCCAACCCAGCCGCAGCGGACGCCAGGACGCGATCCGTTCCGCGAAGCCTGTTGTGTCCAAGCAGACACCCGCGCAACCGAATGCTCGCCGAAGATCAGCAGAGCCCGGCAACGCTCCAAAATCGAAAGCTGCAAACAAGTCAGCGCCTACAAAGAAATCCGACGCCAGCTCAACCTATGATTCGCTCAACCCAGAGCGCATCCGCCAGATCATTTCCGGCCTCGATCGGATGTATCCCGGCGCCACCTGCGCCCTCACTCACCGCAGCGCATGGGAACTGCTCGTCGCCACCATTCTCTCCGCTCAGTGCACCGACGTACGCGTCAACATGGTCACGCCCATCTTGTTCGAAAAATATCCGACGCCGCAGGATTTCGCGGCGCTCCAGCCCGAGCAACTCGAGCCTGACATCCGCTCCACCGGCTTCTTTCGCAACAAGTCAAAATCGGTGGTGGGCGCGGCGCGCAAAATCGTCTCTGACTTCGGCGGCAAAGTTCCCGAGACGATGGACGAGTTGCTCACCCTTCCGGGCGTGGCCCGCAAGACCGCCAACGTCGTGCTCGGAACCTGGTTCAAGAAAAATGAAGGAGTAGTTGTCGACACGCACGTAACGCGCATTTCACGACGATTGGAATTGAGTCATCACGAGGACGCGCAAAAAATCGAGCAGGACTTAATGCAAATTATTCCCCGTGAACGATGGACGGACTTCTCTCATGAAGTGATCTGGCACGGTCGCAAGCTGTGCGTCGCCCGCAATCCACAATGTGCCGACTGCGCGATTGAGAAACTATGCCACGCCGCCGACAAAACCTGGTCAACCGTGGGAATTCACAAAGAGGCCAAGCCTTAAGCATTCGAGGGAAAGGAAACGTTAGGCGAGCACAGACCGACCCGCTAATCGCCCGTATAAGCCAGTTCCACCACCGTGCAATCGTCGTTCAGCGGCGTTCCCCCGCAGAAGTCGGCCACCGCCGAAAAAATATCTTCCATCGAAGAACTCTTCCCTGCCACTCGCTCCAACCGCTCGCTATCGAACATGTCGCCGCGAGCATTCTCCGCTTCCGTCACGCCGTCGGTGACCAGAATCAGGCGATCTCCCGGCTTCATCTGGCAGCGGTCGCTGGCATAAGTCGCGTCCGCAAGCAGGCCAACCGGCAGATTGCCATGCGATGGTCTTAGCACTTCGTTGCCACAAATCCAGACCGGCGGAATGTGACCGCAATTGACGTATTCGAGGTCGCCATCGTTGCGCAGGCGCGTGATGATCATGGTCGCGTACTTCTCGCCGATGTGCTTATACGTGAAAAAGCGATTCACTGCCGCCACCACCTCGGTCAACGGCATGCCGGAAATCAGCTGCGAGTAAACCATCCCCTGAAGAATCGAAGCCAGCAGTGCCGCCGAAACCCCTTTGCCGCTGACGTCGGCCAGCACCACGGCCAGGCCCGCCGGAGTATTCACGGCCTCGAAAAAATCGCCGCCAATCTCTTTGCAGGACATATTGCGCCCGCTCACGCGCGCAAACGAAACCTCAGGCAGAGTCACCGCGAGCAGACGTTGCTGAATCGACGCCGCAATCCCTAACTCCTGCTGATAGCGCCGCCCCGCTTCTTCGGCCTGCACCAGCCGTGCGTTCTCAATCAACTGCGCCGCTTCCGTCGCGATCGCCCGCAGAATGTCATGGCTCACGCTGGTGATGTCGCGCGACGCGAAGCGCGAATCGACGTAGAGCGCCCCCATAACTTCGCCCCCTGCGGGCTGTCCGTCGCGCGTCGTCTGCACCATCGGCTTGCGCAGCGGCATGCAGATCACGGTGCGCAAATCGAACGCCACAATGCTCTGGCGCTGTTGCACGTCGAGCATCTGGCTGGTATCGGTGACCAGGTATTCGGAATTGGAGGTGAGCGCGCCCTCCAGCACCGACCGCGAAATGGTCTTGTCGTCGAGCAGCGGCTCGCTTTTCGAGTTGCGGCCCGCCGCCAAAGTCAATACCCCCGCACTGTCGCGCAAAAAAATGTATCCGCGCTCGGCGCGCGTCAGCTTCAGCGTCGCTTCCAGCAGCGTCACCAGAATCTCATCCAGCACGCCGATCGTATTGAGCTTGCGCGCCGCCTCCATGAAGAGCGTCAGCTTTTCCAGATCTGACGCTTCCGGCGCAATCTGAATCCCGGAAATCTGGCTGAGGAATTCTCGCGCCGTATTCGAGGTCGTGTGCAGCGGATGGAAGATCAGGTACGCCACATCCCGCGCGCCAAACTCCAGACGGTCGTTGCGCTGGAGCTTGTGGCGCTCCACGCGCTCGCCGTTGACGAATGTGCCATGCTTGCTGCCCTGGTCGACAACCGTGAATTCGCCGTTTTCGGCGACGATTGAGGCATGTTCGCGCGAGACGCGCGGGTCGGCGATCACAAGGTCACGATCCACCTTGCGCCCCACCGTGAAGGGCGTGTGGTTCAGCGACAGCGTCTGCTGCTCGCTTCCCTGCACGTAAATCATGACGGGAAAAATGCCCGAACTTCCGGAATGTGACGCAGTCCCCATTGATCCTGAATCTTCTGGTTTTCAGATCGCCCGATGACCCGATCGCCCGATCCGATCACCCCACAGCATTCTACGACGACGCTGCCCTCGCCGAGTCATCAAAACTCGACTCCCCCGCATAAACCAGCATCATCGCCGCCACCCCCACGGGGATAAGCAGCGCCGTCCAAAACGGCACGGCCCACGCGCGCTCCACCGTGGCCGGCGGCAATAGAAACGAAAGAACCGCCAGCAGCACGCTCGTACTCCACGGCCACGCAATCAGTCCCGCGCCAATCAGCAAAAGCGCGCGACCCACAAAGCCGCGGCCCCAGACTGCCCGTCGCTCGCGGAACAGCGCCACCAGCGCGGGAATCAGAAGCACCTGATTGTAAACCGAGTAGGCAGGTACAAGCAGAACGGTGAGCGCCAGGACCAGGCTGATCATACGGGCGAACGCAACATCACTCGCGTCAAGCCTGCGCTTTTGCCAGCACAACCTCATCAGCACCACAACCGCCAGAAGTTCCAGCGTGCGCCCCACGAATGGCCCCGCCAGTTTCTCCGCAACTCCCACCGCGCCGGTGTAAGCGTTATACTCGCGCGCCGCCTGCCAGAAGCGCGGAATCCAATGCGGCAGATACCACTCCGCCGCCGCCATCTGAATCGCCATCACCACCGCGAAAGACGCCGCCCACCGCCAGCGCCGCCGCAGGTCGCCCAGAGTCCACATGCCAAGCCAAACCAGCAGCAATACGATGAGCTGCGGCTTGATCGCAGCCAGCGCCAGCACCGCTCCCGCGGCAATCTGCCAATCGCATATCAAAAGCAAAATCGCAATCGCAATCAACCCCGCTACCAGCAAGCTCATCTGCTCCAGCTTCAGCCCTTGCATCACCGCCAAACTACCCATCGTCAGAGCGAGCACCGTGATCCGCTCCGGAAATGAAGCGGCCCACCTCAGCGCACGCAGCCAGATCAGCGCACTCGCCGCCGTCAAAATCGCCAACAGCCAAAAGAATCCCTGCTGCACGACCGCAAACGGCAAGCGCACCGTCGGCGCCAGAACAAAAACCACATACACCGGATAAGCAAATCCCTGCAGATCTCTCGGATCTCCCGGCCGAGCCGGATCCAGCGCACGCCCGTAGTAACCCATCTGTATTTCGCGCGCAATCTCCGCGCTATACGGGTCGCGCCCGCGCAACAACAATTCCCGCGCGCCCAACCATCGCGGATACAAATCTGAGAGATTGCCGCGCGGCCTGTCCTGCGCCGCCGCGTCAGCCTTCTGGTATGGAATCAGCACACGCTGGGCATATAGCCACACTCCCGCCGCGCAAACAACCGAAAGCAGCACCCATTTCCAGGATGCAGCCCCGCGCGACGGCGATCGAGGCATAACGGTCATTGCACGCAGTCCCGAACCAACGTGTGCCCCGCCTCGCTCACGCGTCCTCCCGCATGCAGCCTGCGCACCAACGCCGCAATCAGCGCCAGCAACGGCAGCGTCATCAGGCATTGATCATGCAAATAGTTCACAAACCAGAAGGTCGGAGTAAACAGCACGAAGAATAATCCCACCCGCTCCAGAAGCCGAGTAGCTCGATCTGCGCGGGGAGCGTCATCGGGTCGAGTGCGCATGGCAATGAGCGGCACGATCAGCAACAGCAAATCGTAGCTGTATGCGTAATAACTTGTGACGATCCCCACCAGCGCCGCCAGTCCGAAGCCCTCCGCCAAAAAACCGCTGCCCGCTTTTCGCCAGATCAGCCCCGCGTAAACAATCGCCGCGAGCGCAATGGGCGCCAGCACCCAATGAATGCGTCCGGGATACGGCAAACGCCCCACGATGAAAGTCAACAGCCCGCGCAGAGTCATCTGCAACTGCGGCGCAATTCCAACGCCCGCCGACTGATTCAGCGCCAGCAAATAGGCCGGATAATTCACCAGTCCCTTCCAACCAACCACAAAAAACGAAACCACCGTAAGAGCAAATGCTGAAATTGCGAAGCCCGGCAACACGCGCCGCCGCCCAGCGACGGCGACCGCGAGTACAAACGGCAATGCAAGTTGAAACTTGCAAAGCGCGAGGCCCAGAACAATACCAGCTACCCAATCCCGCCCAACATCAAGCTGCCAGAAAACGACTGCGAACAGAAAGGCAATCAGCACCGCATCCTGTCCGAGCAGAACATCCATGAAGCCGGGAATTGTGCCTAAAACGAGAACGGGAATCAGCCAGATCGGAAAACTCTCTCTCCACGGCCGCCCGCGGATCACAACGAACGGGATTGCCGCCAGCAGGGCAAGTTTGAAGATCGTCCACAAGAGCAGCGCCTTCGGATAAGGCCACATTGCAAACACCGCAAACAGCAACGCCTCGAACGGAGGCCGCAGATAACGCATTGGGCCCAGCCTGATCTTTACCTCCGACGCAAATTCCTGCTGCACTTTCCACTGCGCTTCGTGATCGTAAATTTCGGCCCCGAGCCCGCGGTCCACCAGCGCGCCCGCGGTGTAGAAATTCGCGAAATCGAAATACCCCTTCGCCATTGCCGTTCGCGATTCCCACAGCACATAAATGTTGGCAATCGCCATCCATAGCAATACCGTCGCGAAAACCCAGCCGCGAAGTCTGCCTGAGTTAGTCATAAGCCGCCGCGCGCCCCACATCGGGCGCCGCAATCAGCACGAACAACGCCAGCGCCAAAGGGAAGTCGTACACCAGCAGTTCCGGACCTCCCACCGACAGCGCAGCATCGCTCCGATAGCTGGGATGCAATAACAACGCGGCGAGTGACACCAACAACGCCAGCACCCAGGCGCCGGCTAACACTCCCACAGCTATCGCCCACGTAAAGCGCGTCAGCAGCCTTCGCCCGGCCAGTATCTTCCCCGAAGTAAAGAGCCACAGCGCGGCAGGAATCAGCAACAAGTGGTTATAAAATGCGCCTCCACCCGCGTTCGGAATTACTAACTGAGTTAGCGCCAGCGCGCTCACGAGTGCGAAGTTGAACCGATCCGAGCCAACCGATTCTTTTCGCGCCCGCCAGAACATCACTCCGCAAACCAAAACTCCAACGGCGGCGACCACCATCCCAGGCCGCACCCCCAGCATGTTGACGAGCAGTGACGGCCTGTGGGATCGCACGTACTCATGCGTTGCCCGTACCCACAATCCAAGCCACCCCGGCAACACGACTTCCGAGCCCGCGACCAGAGCCGCCATCGTGCCGCCAAAGGCAATCGCAAACCACTTGCGCGAACGCCAATCGCCTACCGCCCACAACAAAAGAAAGACTGCCACCAGAATTACCAGCTGTGGCTTGATCGCAGCCAGCGCTAGCAGCAAGCCCGCCAGCGCGAGCCAGCCTCGCGCCAACGCCGCCATCGATGCGGCGACAAGAAATGCCACCAGCAGCGTGAGTTGGTCGAGATGCAGCCCATCAATCGCGGCATAGCTCGACATAACCGCAACCATCGCGACCCACACGGCCGTTGGCGAAAGCGAGATGCGCAGACTACGCATCCAGAGCGGAACGCTGGCCGCCGTTAAAACCAGCATCACCCCCGTGTAAACATGCCGCACCGCATCGAAGGAAAACCCCAGCACAGGCGCAAGCAGAAAAACGACATATACGGGATAGGCAAACGCCTCCGGATCGGTCGGTCCCGTTGGGTTCGCGGGATCGAGTTCTCGGCCATAAAATCCACGCTGAATCTCCCGCGTGATCTCCGCGCTGTACGGATTGCGATGATGCCAGAGAAGTTCGCGCGCACCCACCCACCTTGGATATAGGTCCGACCGGTTGCCCGGCCCGGCGTTGGGCAATTGCGATTCCTTATCCCAGATGGGCATCAGGACGCAGTTGTAGTAATAAACCATCCCGCCGGCGAGCAGCAGCGCCACCGCTAAAACCACGATTCGGCGCGCCCTTTCGCCACTTCGCCACATGCAATCAGCAGGTCCCTCGCCCGCCATCGACACCCCTGTAGCAACGGAGGATTATAGCGTGCAGCCAACAAATCAAACGCGGCGCCTCCCATCCGCTTCTATAATTGCGCGTCAACCCCATGCGCATCCTCGCCAGCAAGCGCGTTCTCTTCGCCGCAGTCTTGCTCTTTGGTCTGCTGGCCATGACCGCGCGCAGCGCAACCGATCCCGATCTCTGGTGGCACCTGCGCACCGGCCAATGGATCGTCGAAAACGGTCGAGTTCCCCACACCGATCCCTTTTCCTTCACGCGCGGCGGGAGCCCCTGGGTCTCGCACGAGTGGTTGTCCGGAATCATCTTCTACGAACTCTGGAGCCACGCCGGGCCCGGAGCGCTGATCGTGTTTTCCTCGATCATCACCACCGCCGGATTCCTCCTGCTCTACTTGCGCTGTCCCGCAAAGCCGCACTGGGCGGCTGCTCTCACCGTATTGGGCGCGGCGGCTTCGGCGTCAAGCTGGGGCGCGCGTCCTCAGATGTTCACCTTTACGCTCGCCAGCCTCCTTCTGTGGCTCCTCGAATCCGCTGAGCGACGGCCTCACCTCCTTCTCTGGGTCCCGCCGCTTTTTCTTCTGTGGCTCAACCTCCATGCCGGATTCGCCCTCGGCCCAGCGCTCCTCGTTCTCTACGCCCTTGGTCTCGTCTTCGAAGGCTCCGCCGGTGCCACTCCCTGGTCCCATGCCCGACCCATCATCCTGCGCGTGCTCGCGATCACGCTCGTCTGCCTCGCCCTGGTTCCACTCAACCCGAGCGGCGCCCAGCTTTACCGTTACCCGCTCGCTACGCTTCGCTCCAGCGCAATGCGCTCCTACATCGTCGAGTGGTTCTCGCCGAATTTCCACCAGGCGCTGTATCTCCCCTTCCTGCTCACACTCCTGATCCTCTTTGTCGCCGTCGCATACTCCCATTCTCCGCTCAAAGCGCGCACCCTTCTCCCTCTAATCTTCGTCACTTTCGCAGCGCTTGACGCCGTTCGCCATATTCCGATTTTCGTGCTGCTCGCAATTCCCACAATCGCCGCGGCCCTCCCTTCGTCCCAGGAGTTCTCCGCGTGGCCGCGCCCCGTGTCCAGGAAAACCGCGCCTCTCTTCCAATCCGCCGTCATCGCATTTCTGGTGCTCTTCGCCCTCCTCCGGTGGACCACGCTTGCCCGCGACCAGCCATCCCGTGAATCCGCGCTCTTCCCCGCCAAGGCAGTCTCATTTCTCGAAACCGCCCACGAGCCCGAGCGCTTATTCGCTTATTACGACTGGGGAGGCTACGCCATCTGGAAACTGAACCCTGAGTATCGCGTCTTCGCGGACGGCCGCGCCGATCTTTACGGTAACGACCTGCTTCGGCAAGCCGTCGACACCACCGCCCAGCTCCACGATGGTTGGCAATCCGTCCTCGACCACTGGAAAGTCGATACCATCCTCCTCCCACCCAGTTCGGCCCTCGCCCAGGGCCTCCTTCTTGACCCGCGCTGGGTTTCGCCTTACCGCGACCGCCAGGCCATCGTGTTTATCAGGGGAGAACCGCTCCGTTGACCGCGCCGCCGGAACCAATGTGCAAATTAGGGAAACCGCAAAAAATGTATACTAGTTGCACCCCAAATCTGCGAAACTAATGGCCACTACTGGAATCGGTTCTTCGTCGCCAGGATCGTAACTCCCGATCCTCGCTTTCGAAGTTGCCTACTTATCCAGTAGGCGTCTCGCGATTGTGGGACTGTTTGTCTGGGACCCGGCGCGCACTTCGTGTTTGCAGGATAAGTTCGAAGGAGAACTGATAATGACAAACCTCATCAGAAACTTGTGGCTTAATGAAGAAGGACAGGACATCGCCGAGTATGCAGTCATGCTTGCCGTGATCCTCGTCATCGTGATCGGCACTGTCCGTCTCATTGGGACGAACGCAAACACCGTGTTTTCCGAGGTCGCCAGCACCATTCAGTAGTCGCGGGCCGTCCGGCCGCTATTCGCGCCTGTGCTGTAACAGCCGCGATAGCCGCAATCGTACGCGCCTCGCAGAGGGAGTGGAATGAATCGAAGCCGTCTGTTGATGATCGGAGGCTTGGCTCTCGCGGTTGGCCTGCTCGCCAGTTACACCGTCTTCAACCAGCTCCAGGCCAGATCCGGAGGCAACGACCGTATGGTTTCGGTCGTCGTCGCCGCCAGCGACATTCAAATCGGCTCTAAGCTGAGCGATCACGACGTCCGCCTCGCAGCATTCCCGCAGTCCAGCGTTCCTCCCGGCGCATTTTCGCGAGTCTCGCAGGTTCGCGAGCGCGGCGTCATTCTGCCCATCAGCAAAGGTGATTTCGTTCTCCCCGACAAACTTGCCGCTCAGGACGCCGGCTCCGGTCTGCCTTCCATGATTCCTCAGGGCATGCGCGCCGTCTCCGTGCGCGTCAACGATGTCGTGTCAGTGGCCGGCTTCGTTCAGCCCGGAACCCGCGTCGATATCCTGGCTACGGGAATTCATGGCACTGGCAACGAGGACCAGACCACCACCGTCCTCGAAAACGTTGCCGTGATCGCGGTCGGCCGCAGCCTTCTCGACCGCGTCATCGCTGGCGAAACGCAGAATGCCGCCGTCATCACGCTCCTCGTCTCCCCCGACGACGCGCAAAAATTGACCCTCGCTTCCCAGGAGGGAAGAATTCAACTGTCCCTTCGAAATCCGCTCGATACCCGCAAGGAATCCATCGCGCCGACCCGAGCCAGTTCACTCGCGCCCGGGCCGCTCGCCCCAGCCGAGTCCAAAACCAAAGTTCATAAATTGGTGGCGAAAGCCGCTCCTCCGGCTCCGCCAGCCCCTTACCAGGTGGAAATGATTCGTGGCAGCAAACGGGATGAAACGAAGTTCTAGGATGAAACCTACTTCCAGGGAATCGATCTCGCCGCTGTTGTCGTCTGATCTCGCTAGCCACTTCACGCATTGTTCCAAGTCGTCGTCGCGTGCCTTGCGGCTGGCCTTTGCATCTCTACAGTTTCTAGCCCTCATTGCCGCTCTCGTCCTTACGTCTCTGCCCGCCCTCGCGCAGCCCATCTCGGACGCAAAAGACTCAACCGCCGATCCGCAGGACAATTCCCCGGCTCAAGTCCCTGCCTCCACGGCAGCGGCCCCCAATTCCGCAGAGCCCGGCGCCGCTCCGCTTCGCGTCATGGTTGGCAAGTCTCTGCTGATTAACACCACCGAGCGGCTCAAGCGCGTCTCCGTGACCGATCCCGCAGTCGCCGATGCCCTCGTCGTCACGCCCACGCAAGTTCTGGTCAACGGCCTCGCGCCCGGCGAAACTTCTCTGCTTATCTGGGATGAAGTCGAGCGCTCCCGCAGTTTCGACCTGCGCGTCGACGTCGACATCACCGCTGCCTCCGAAGAAATTCATAAGCTCTTCCCCAACGAGCAAATCGACATCACTCCATCGCGCTCCGCCATCGTCCTGTCCGGTCACGTCACCACCGAAGATGTTGCCAAGCATGCCGGCGCTCTCGCGTCCGCCTACTCCAAGAACGTCGTCAACGTGCTCACCTTTGGTCCGGTCGGCGCCGATGAAGTTCTGCTCGAGGTCCGCTTCGCCGAAGTCGACCGCACCGCCCTCACTCAGCTCGGCATTAACATGTTCTCCACCGGCGCGGGCAATACCCTGTCCAGCATCACCACCGGCCAGTTCGGCGGCATCACCAATGGCACCATCACGTCGACCGTGCCTTCCACCGGTTCCGGCATCAACACCAACACCACCATTTCGAACTTTCTCAACATCTTCTTCTTCAATCCCCAGGTGAACCTTGGCGGAGTCATCGAGGCCCTCCAGCAGAGAAGCCTGCTCGAAATCCTCGCCGAACCCAATCTCGTCGCGCTCAACGGTAAAGAGGCCAGCTTCCTTGCCGGCGGCGAATTCCCCTTCCCCGTCGTCCAGCCCAATACAACCGGGATTTCTACCGTCACCATCCAGTTCCGCGAATTTGGCGTGCGCCTCAAGTTCACTCCCGTCATTCAGCCGAATGGCAGCATTCATCTGCGCGTCGCGCCCGAAGTAAGCACGCTGGATTACTCCAATGCCGTCACTGTCTCCGGAACAACGATTCCCGCGCTCAGCACACGCAAAGCCGATACCGAGTTCGAGTTGCAGGACGGCCAGAGCTTCGTAATCGCGGGCCTCATCGATAACCGCGTGACCACCATCACGAACAAGATCCCCGGCCTCGGCGATATCCCCATCCTCGGCAATTTTTTCAAAAGTAAGAGCGCGCAAAAAAACAACTCCGAACTCATGGTCCTCTGTACCGCCCGTCGCATCTCGCCCACCGGCGAACTCCCCAAAGGCCCGGCCATGCCCGTCCCCACCCTGGATATAAATCAGTTCGATAAGAAACCGTCCCCCATAAAGAAGTAATCCCAGGTTTTCCGGCGCAAAAGTCTGGTTCAGCCCTGAAGGTTTTTGGCGTCCACTCGCGAACTTGGCCCCAGCAACCTGCCCGTCTGAGTAAACCGTGATTCCCCACAGTTTTTCATCCTGCGATAAACTCGTCGTAATAGAATGGCCTTTAGGGGTAGTAGCACTAGGGTCAAAACGTAGCGTCAAGAACACCGCAGTCCACGGCATGCCCGAACTTTCCGTAGCCATCTTCGCCACCGACGCCGACCAGCGGGCCGTCCTTCAGGCTCTCGTCGATGGCACCAGCGTCGGCCATACAGTATGCGCCAACTCTACGCTGCCTCTTTCATCCACCGACCCCGTCCTCCGGCGAACGCAAGGCTTTGCTCCCGACGTAGTTCTCATCGACATCGCTGCCGACCAAGTCGCCAGCGCCCTGCGCACCGTCGAACTGCTTCATCAGGAGATTCCCGCCACCTCCATCTTCGTGGTCGGCGCGATGACCCAGCCGCATCTTATCGTCAGCGCAATGCGCGCTGGAGCCCGCGAATTCGTCGAGCGTCCCACCACCACCACCGACCTCCTCGAGGCCTTTGTTCGCCTCACCGCCTCGCGCCGCAAACCCGGACGCGAATCCGCCCGCGGCAAAGTCTTTACCGTCGTCAATGCGAAAGGCGGCAACGGCGCCACCACGGTCGCCGTCAATCTCGCTCTCGCCCTCCAGTCCATTCATCCCAGTACTGCACTGGTCGATCTGGCACATATCGGACACTGCGCCCTGCATCTGAACCTTAAGCCCGCTTTCAGCATCTCCGACGCGCTCACGAATCTGCATCGCCTCGACGCTTCCCTGCTCGATAGCTTCATGGCCCGCCATGAGCGCGGCCTGCAACTCCTTGCCGGCCCGTCGGTTCCCTCGGCCGTTGACGCTTCTCCCTCCGATTACGCCCGCCTCTTCGATATGATCGTCGGCACGTTTCACTACGTCGTCGTCGACGCTTCCTCACGCCTCGACAGCGCCACCCGCCTCGCTTCCAATCTCGCCGAAAAGATCCTGCTCGTCGCTCACGCCGACGTCGCCTCCTTGTGGAGCGCGGGCCGTGTCGCACAGTATCTTGGCGAGACCGGGTCTCGCGATCGCTTTGCCATCGTGCTCAATCGTTACCGCAAGATTGCCGGCTTCAACGAATCCGAAACCGAGGCCGCCATCGGTGCGCCCGTCCTCTGGCGCGTTCCCAATCAGTACTTCGTCGTTTCCAGCGCCATTGACCGCGGCATTCCTCCCATGCAGTCTGGAAACACAGAAATCTCCCGCTCCTTCACCGCCCTCGCCAAGCTTCTGACCAAAGACGACATGGAAATGAAGCGCAGCGCCTGGTCCCTCTTCCGCACGGTCTGATTCGCAGAGCCTGATCTGGCTTGTGTGGCGCGGACACTCCTGTCCGCGCGCCCTTTTCCCTGCCCGGACCAATAGCCGGAGAATCGAAGGCGCGGTCTTCCCCGGTCTTCCTGCAATGCCCCTCCCAAAATGACCAAAGTTCACCAATTCCTCATCGCCGAACTGGTAAGCTTATGTTGCTCCCCTCAACGCGATATATTGTGCAGGGAGACATTTGCGATAAGTGTCAAGCCGTCAGCGTCAGGCTCGTCGCTCGCGGCTTCCAGCTAAACCCATGGCCAACCTCCAAGCCTTCGAGCGCAGCGAATACCAGCAGGTCAAAGCCGACCTGCACCGCAAGATCCTCGACCGCCTCGATCTCGAAAAACTCGGCCGCACCACCGGCGACGCCGCCCGCGAGGAAGTCCTCGTCCTCATCCGCAACTCGGTCAACAGCGAGGCCGTGCCCCTCAGCTTTGCTGAGCGCGAGCGCCTCTCCCGCGAAATCCTTGACGAAATCTTCGGCCTCGGCCCTCTTGAACCGCTGCTCAAAGACCCCAGCGTCTCCGACATTCTCGTCAACCGTTTCGATCGCGTATACGTGGAGCGTGCCGGCAAGCTCGAAATGACCGGCCTCTCCTTCAAAGACAATCAGCACCTGATGCAGATCATCGATCGCATCGTCTCCCGCATTGGCCGCCGCGTCGACGAATCTTCCCCCATGGTCGACGCCCGCCTCCAGGACGGTTCGCGCGTCAACGCCATCATTCCGCCGCTCGCGCTCGATGGCGCCTGCCTCTCCATTCGCCGCTTCGGCCGCGATCCCGTTACCGCGCGCAACATGATCGACAACAAAACCCTCACCGAGCAGATGCTCGAATTGCTCTCTGCCATGGTTAAGGGCCGTCTCAATCTCCTCATCTCCGGCGGCACCGGCGCCGGTAAAACCACGCTCTTGAATGTCCTCTCCGGCTTCATCCCTAATTCCGAGCGCATCGTCACCATTGAGGACGCCGCCGAATTGCAAATGAAGCAGGAGCACGTCGTCCGCCTCGAAACCCGTCCGCCCAATATCGAAGGCAAAGGCGCCGTGCGCATGCGCCAACTCGTCATCAACAGCCTTCGTATGCGTCCCGACCGCATCGTGGTCGGTGAGGTGCGCGGCGAAGAGGCTTTCGACATGCTTCAGGCCATGAATACCGGCCACGAGGGCTCGCTCACTACCGTTCACGCCAACTCGCCCCGCGACGCCCTCAACCGCGTCGAAAACATGGTTTCCATGGCCAACCTCAATATCCCCGAGCGCGCCATTCGACAGCAGGTTGCGAACGCCATTCACGCAGTCGTTCAAATCGCGCGCCTCTCCGATGGTTCGCGCAAGGTTCTCACTGTCTCGGAAATTACGGGCATGGAAGGCGAGATGATCACCATGCAGGATGTTTTCGTTTTCGAGCGCACCGGCGTCGACGAGAGCGGCCGCGTGCGCGGCTCCTTCCATGGTACCGGCCTCGCCCCGCACTTCGCCGAGCGCCTCGCCACTGCTGGATGTCGTCTGAATCCCGCCCTCTTCGAATCACGTTTAGAGGTTTAGCGACGTCGCGCTGCGCGCTGCAAGTAAGAAGTGAACAACCATCACGCCGCTTCGGTATGGATCGGCCGCTCCATGAAGATATCGATCTGATCTCCAATTGCGGTCGCCGTCTCGCGAATCGTTCCCACAGGTAGCTCGAGCACCGATGCCGCATGAATCCGAACCGCCGCCACGCGCCACGGCTTCAGCTCGTCTTCAAGATGAATCACCACCCGTTCGCGGTCCAGATACACGGCATCGATGGCAAAGCGCATGGCAAACGTGTGAATGCCCCGTGAAGGATTGATCCAGAGCCCCCGGCCCCGCGGAAATGTCGAGGCGTTGGTCGCCATAAGCCCGCGCAGCCGCGCCCAGTGCGTGTTCGCAATCACCAGATCGGTGGCGAGATAGGTGGCGCGAGTGCAATTGTAGGCGTACGCGGTGGGATGAATCGGCGGCATCGATATTCTTACATGTTACCGCGTCCTGGAAGCGTCCGAGCGGCTAACTCATGCTTAACGGTGTCCTCCCGTAACCGGCAGCAGCAGCCGCATCAATTGAATAACGGCCGGCCCGACCGTCACAAAAATCAGCGACGGCATCACAAACAGCACCAGCGGAATGATCATCTTCACCGTCGTCTTCGCCGCCTGCTCTTCGGCCCGCTGCCGCCGCTCCGTGCGCAGCGAATCGGAGTGAACGCGCAACGCCTGCGCCACACTCGTTCCGAACCGATCCGTCTGGATCAGCGTTCCCACCAGCGCGCGAACGTCTTCCACTCCCGTACGCGCCGCCAGATTGCGCAACGCCTCAACTCGCGGCTTGCCCGCTCGCGTCTCTAGTTCAAACAGGTGAAACTCCGCGCTCAGTTCAGGATGCGAATGGCTCAGGTCCGTGCCCACGCGCGTGAGCGCCTGATCGAGCGGCAACCCGGCCTCGACGCAAATAACCGTCAAGTCAAGCGCATCCGGCAGCCCCAGCCGGATCCGTCGCTGCCGCTCCTGCATCTTGCGCTTCAGCAAAAAGCGGGGAATGAAAAATCCAAATCCAAACAGTCCCCCGAGCAGCAGCGGCGAGCTGAACCCGGAAATCAGAAACGCCGTCACCAAACCCAGGCCCGCAAACAACACCCGCAGACCCCGGTAGATCGACACATGTTGCGGGTCGCGGTACCCCGCCTGAATCAGCCATGCTCGCGTCTTCGAAACATCGGTGGGCGAAATCGGCAGCGCCCGGCTCAGCGGATCGAGCGCCTGCTGCACGCGCTCGCGCATCGCCGGCTTATCGTGCTGCCTCGGCCGCTGCCATCCAATCTCACGAAGCCGTGCTCCCAGCACCGACGATGGCGCAACCGTGGCCGCTCCAAACGCGAACACTACCACCGCGATGGTCAGAAATACGACGAGGGCGAGCAATAGCGGCATGTCAGACCTGAATCCTGATGATTTTCCGGATCACGAAGTAGCCGAGCGTCTGGAGCGTAATGCCGGCAACGATCAGCGTGTGTCCAATCGGATCCGCAAATAGCGGGTGAATGAAGCCCGGATTCAAAATGAGCATCAGCACGACAATCGTCGGCGGCAGCGCCATCAGCAGCACCATAGTCAGCCGGCCCTGCGCCGTATGTACCCGCACCTGCCGCAAAATCTTAAAGCGCTCGCGGATCACATAAGAAAGGTTGTCAAGAATCTCCGCCAGATTGCCGCCCGTCTCGCGTTGCAGCATCACCGCCGTCACGAAAAACTTTACGTCCACCAGTGGAATGCGGTCGGTCAGATTGAGGAGCGCATCGCGCACCGGCAGACCGAATTTCTGTTCCTCGTACAGCTGTCGGAACTCGCCCGCCACCGGCTCCGCAATCTCGTTCGCGATCATTTCCAGCGCGGTGGTAAAGGCGTGTCCCGCGCGCACCGCCCGCGCCAGGGTATCGATCGCCTCCGGAAATTTCTCCTCGAACTTCTGAAAACGCCGCGCGCGCATGTGCGAAGCGTAGGCGTAAGGAACGAAGAAACCCAGCGCCGCGCCGGCCCAGCCGAACATGACGTTCTTGCCAACCACAATCGCAACCGTCGCCAACAGCGCGGCCGAAACGGCCGAGACGATCAAGAAGTTTCCGGCGCGGATCTCCACATTGCCCTGCGCCAGCATCTTCTGCAAAATTGAAACGCGCTCCGACCGGCGCAGCAGAGTGTCGAACGCCGGAATCCGGCTCAGCATCTCGTCGCGCAGCAGCGCCAGTTCCAGCGGCGCGCGCTCCCCCGCTTTATCGGTCGCCGCCAGTCGATTCCGCAGCACCCGCGCCTGTGACTTGCGTTCGTCAAGCAGCGACATGACTGCGAACACTCCCAGCGTCACGACGATGAAGACCAGCAAAGCGATCAGAAGCGGCATAAGTTGTGCGATTTACGAACTAGTATAGCCCGGAAGTTCGCTGCGGGCTTTACTGATTCCATACGTCGCAACCCTGCGTTTCTGCGCCTTCGCGCAAAAAAAGGGCGGCACTTTCGCCGCCCTCAAATCGTTTGCTTGAACGAAGCGCCTTATGCCGCCACAGCCGTCGCCGGCCCCTCCTTCAAAGCCTGCATCTGCGCTACCAGATCGCTGAGGCTGATGCCGCCCGGCGTTTTGCCGGTGGCTTCAACCCAGTCCCGATCCGCGATGGCGTACACCTCGTCGACATACTTCGCAAAAAAATCCCACGTCATCGTGTAGTACTGGCCCCAGGAGATAACCCGCGCGCCCTTGGTATCGTATCCGGCGAGCACCACCGCGTGGCCGCCGATGATCTTCGGATTCGACGGGTCCACCGTCCAAACCGCGGGAGGATCCGCATTCGTAGGCAGGAGGTTCGCCGGTACCGGAAATCCGATATAGGCGACGCCACAGTCGACAATCGCTCGCTTCACGTCGTCGAGGTTGCGCGGATCGACCTCGACATAGGCCGCGATTCTGTTCGTTGTCTTTCCTCCCTTGCCAAGCGGCGCTCCCTTTGTCAGCAGATACCTGAGCACGTGCTGCTCATTTCCGCCCGGGCCTTCCCCCGCAGTATTCGGATCGTATCCGCAGGCCAGTTCATACAGCTTTTTTACGTCGATGTCCGGTTCCGTATCGATGTTCTTTCCCTCGCTTACATTAAACGTCCACACCTGCAACGCGTGGTAGAACGCGGCGCAGGTGCAGTCTCCCAGCGTGTCGTTCAGCATCACGCCCAGGTTTGTCGGCATGCCTGTCGTGTAGTCGATCGTGGCCGGCGGCGCCGGCTGTATCTTGCCCGCAAGCAGCGCGCTCAAATGCGGAATACGCGGATCGTGACTGCGCGCCGTGCGGCCGAGCTTAAAGGTCCTTCGTATCGCTGTCATGGTGAGTCTCCTTATAGGTGCAAGTCTGATAGTTCCTGGCCTGAGACAATCTGCAAGGGCCCAATCGCCGCTGCTGGCAACGGTCGCGTGCGATGTGATTGAGCGATGGTGAATCGTCGCGTCCGGCGGGAAGGGGAGAAGGGGACGCGGCACAGCTTACAGAGACGCATGTTACAACGAAACTTTTACTCCACGCGACGGAAATGCTACTTTGTTTCGGATTTCGTAAACCAAGCCCGTTCCGTTTTGGCATCGACTTGCGGGCATTTTCCCCCTGGTTCAGTCTTCGAATCCCAAAGGCTTACCGGCGGATTTACCTCCATGCCATTGAAAAATAAAGACCGATACGCACCGCATTCGCTAAGGTTAGGCCAGAACCTTCGCCCCGATGCCCATAGCCGTCGTGCCCGGCTTACACGTAGCCCGCAGCTTCTCAATCGGAACTCTCAGATCGAAATGATTGCCAGCTTCGGAAACGCTGCCCGATAAAGGCGCTCGTCCAATGTGAGCAGGCGGTGGCCCCGCGTTTCGGCGTGCGCGCCGATCAGGAAGTCCGCGAGAATTCTTCGGGGTTCGGAACTCCGGTGCCTGCGGCGGCGGTCGGCATGGGTCTGGAACGCACGCCCGGCGGATCTCCATACCGGTTCACCCAAATCCCAATCGATGGCGATTCCAGTCTCTTCGAAAAAACGATTCACGAAAGTCTCTGTGCGGCCGGGAGCAGCCAGCAACTCGGCGAAGACAGGAGCGGCCGCCACCAGAGGGCCGCGGTGAAATGCGGCTTCCAGAGCCGCCTCTGCCGCAAGACTCAGACTGGGATTCGCATCCCAGAGGGCGATAACAACATTCGTATCGATGGCACTCGTCATTTTCTTCGAGCTTTGCCGCTCAAACTTCTTCGCGGGCCGGCTTCCCGCAAATCGCGCAATTCGTCTCCGCGCAATTCGCGCAACCAGCGTGCGATACCCTCGCGTCCCGCTCCGATTCCGGGATTGCCGATCCCCCGATACTTGGAGAATGCCGTCCTGGTTCGAACCGGGCTGACGCGCATTCCCTTGCCATCGCCCTCAAACAGGAGACGATCGCCCTCACGCACGCCGAGCGCCCGTCGAACTTCCCGCGGAACGGTAATCTGGCCCTTGCTCGTGATGCGAGCTTGCTTCTGCATCTGTGTGTCCTCCAAGATCCTTACTTTACCATAACTTCCTTACTTTCGGATCGCCGATTGTTCTTCATTCCGTCTTCGTTCCCCACGTGGTATCATCCCCCGCATGCTGGGCGGACGCACCAACGAACAGTGGATCGCGCAATACGCCACCAGTCATCGCCACCCGGTGAACCGCCTCTGCCACACGCTCGGCATTCCGACCATCCTGCTTTCCCTGCCGGTTTTTGTCGCCGGCTTCTTCTTCCACCGCCTGTGGCTCTACGCCCTCGCCCTGTTCCTCATCGGATGGGCCTTCCAATTCATCGGCCACGCCTTCGAAGGCAAGCCCCCGGAATTCTTCCAGGACTGGCGCTTCCTGTTCGTAGGCGTGCGCTGGTGGTGGGCTAAAATCAACGGGAGAGCGTGAGGCCGTCCCATCGCTTGTTATGGCAACGACCCATTCAACAGCTAGGATGCTTGACATCCCCACTGTTTCCAGTTAGGATATTGTGTGTCATAACTGATAAGGCACTGTGGCCGGAAAGCAGCAGAGAACGCGCGTCCAGCGCGAGAAGCGCGTCGATCAGACGCTCTATCTCTCGAGCCAGGGCAGGGGCGCAGTGCTGAAGGAGGAAGTCTGGTACGAGAGCGAGCGCGTGGTCGAGTACGGCCTGGCCTACATCAATCCTCGGATCTACGCTGCGGACAACGGACGCGTTCTCGGCTATGACAACACGCACAATTATCATCATCGCCACTTCATGGGGAAAGTCGAGAAGATTGAGTTCCATGGTTACGATGCGCTGGTGAAAAGGTTTGAGAGTGAGTTATACGAGCTGTGGAGAACAGAAGATGAAGATGACCACGAGTAAGAACACTAAGGTGCGCGTTACGAACAGCGGCGTGAAAGGCTTCTTCGAGCGGTCGAGCGAGCATGCCCGCCGGCTCGACCGGGGAGAGAGACTTGCGCCGGAGGTAACGGTCTCCTTCGAGAACGCCAACGACATCGTCTCGATTCTATCGCCCCAGCGGATTCGCGTTTTGGAGCTGGCGAAAAAAGGGCCGAAGCCGGTTGCGAGCTTGTCTAGCGGATTGAATCGCGATCTGCGGGCGGTCAGCCGCGACGTTGATTTATTGGAGCGCTTCGGATTGCTTCGCTCGCGCTATGAAACAAATCCCGGACATGGCAAGCGCCGCATCGTGGAGCCGTGCGCAGCGACCTATCAGTTGGTCGCGACCGTGTGAGCGGACGACCTGGGAACGAAAGGCCCGACCCATACCCAGCATAACGGGGCGCGTTCGTTGACGCGTTCGGTGAACATGCTAAGTCACGCCGCTTTGGGTTATTCTGGGCACGTTGTTGCGACGAACAATTTATTTCTGGGTTCAACTCATGACTACAACTCGCTTTCTCTCTATTGCGCTTTTCTTGATCGCCTCCACGCTCGGCCATGCCTCCGATGCTGCGTTCGATATCGTCATCACGAACGGTCATATTGTGGACGGTACTGGCTCTCCCTGGTATTCGGGCGACGTCGGAATTCGCGACGGCCGAATCGCCGCCATCGGCAGTCTCTCTGCTGCCCCGCGCAAGCGCACGATCGACGCTGCCGGCAGAGTCGTGGCTCCCGGTTTTATCGACATGCTGGGGCAGTCGGAAACGACCATCCTCGTCGATCCGCGTCTGCCCTCGAAGATTTACCAGGGCATCACCACCGAAATTACCGGCGAAGGCGGGTCGGCAGCGCCGTTGACGAAAGTGATCGTTGATGCGGATCGCCCTGTCTATGCGCATTACAAGATCGACGTCGACTGGGAGACGTTCCGCCAGTACTTCGCGCGGCTGGAAAAGCAAGGCATGGGAATCAACCTCGCCAGTTACGTTGGCGCGACGCAGGTCAGGCGCGTTGTGCTCGGCGATGCCGATGTCCAGCCTACTTCCGAGCAACTTGAAAGGATGAAAGCCCTCGTCCGCGATGCCATGAACGACGGAGCCGTCGGCGTTTCGACGTCACTGCAATATGCGCCCGCGCCCTACGCCAGGACGGAAGAGATTATCGCGCTCGCCGCCGAAGCCTCGAAGTTCGGCGGAATCTACGCCACCCACATGCGCGATGAAGGCGATGCCGTGCTCGAGGCCATCGACGAAGCTGCGCGCATCGGGCGCGAGGCGCACATTCCCGTCGAGATCTGGCATCTCAAGGTTGCCGGAAAGAACAACTGGGGACGCATGCCCCAGGTAGTCGCCAAGATCAACCAGGCTCGCGCCCAGGGCAGCGATATCTCGGCCAACACCTACGCCTATCCCGCCTGGTTCAACAGCATGTCGGCCTTCGTTCCGCCGTGGGCGCACGACGGCGGCGACGCCAAGCTGATCGAGCGGTTGCAGGATCCGGCGACCCGCGCTCGCATTCGCAAAGAGCTGGAAACTCCCTCCGGAAACTGGGACAACGAATGGCAGGAAATTCCCGGGCCGGAAGCGGTGATGATTGGCGTGGTGCAGAATCCGGAGTTGAAGAAATTTCAGGGGAAACGCCTTACCGAAGTTGCTGAGGCAATGCACAAAGACGCCATGGATGCGCTTTTCGATTTGCTGATCGAGGACAAGGCCTTTACCGAGTGCGCCGTCTTCGGCATGTCGGAACCCGATGTCGCGCTTGCTCTCCAGCAGCCCTGGGTCTCGATTGACAACGATTCTTCCGGCACCTCGCCCGAAGGCATTCTCGGCGAGGAGCATCCGCATCCTCGCGCCTACGGAACTTTTCCGCGAATCCTGCGCAAGTATGTTCGCGAAGAGAAGAAGTTGACGATCGAGGATGCGATCCGCAAATTTTCCGCGCTCCCGGCGCAGCGCATGCGCCTCACCGATCGCGGCGTGCTCAAACAAGGCATGTGGGCGGATGTCGTCGTCTTTGATCCAGAGACGGTGCGCGATCTGGCGACCTTCGACGATCCCAACCGCTTGTCGGAGGGAATGGACTTCGTGCTGGTCAATGGCGTTCCCGTGATCGAGAGCGGCAAGATGACCGGCGCTCTACCCGGAAAGGTGCTGCGCGGCGCAGGGTATCAGCCGTAGGGAAAATAGCGGCCCGGTTTCGCAAACCGCTGCGCAGCCGAGGACGGCTGTCCCTACGTGGTCCTTGCCAAGGCCGCGCACCCGGGCGCTCGCGCTGTAGCCACGTCATGGAGCCTGCAAGCTGACCTGTCCGGTTGCCGACAGGCCATTGTTGCTTATTGCTTTTGCCGTGAAGCTCCCGGACCACGTAGAAAAAGGGATATTAGAGTCTCGACACCAACTATCCTTCGGTGTCCCCACGTCGATCTCCAGCGACAGGCGGAGCGTCTGACTCGAGGCCGTGGTTTTGCTGGGTATTGTGGTTACGTCCACATTCTGCGCGATCGTCCCGTTGCTGCACTGGATCGAATAATCAGGATCGACCTCTAAGCTCTGCATCCCGCTCAGTGATGAAAAACCATCGACGAACACGATGAGTGGCTGGTTAGGATCGATGTGGGCATTGCCTGACTGAAGGGGCCCGCACGTGGCGCCACTACACCACTGAATTCTGACCGTCGGCGGCGTCTTGCTCTGATTCGGACAGGAAACCATGCTGATCATCCCGGCGACTATCATCGCTGCCGGGCCCGCGATCACCGCACTCATTGCCATAGTCGCACCTCCGCTGTGAGCAGCGTACAAAACGCAGAACACTCTGCTATAGAAACAGCGCTCCGTCAAGCTTAAAGTTTGCTTTTACGCACATTCCCGCCAACTGTTTTAACTTCCTCCCGCCATTACACAAACAAAAAAGGACGGGCTATTCTCCCGTCCTTCCTGAAAGCCGACAGCTGGTTCTATGTTCCTTCGTTCCAGCTCGCCAGATACTCTTCCTGCTCCGGCGTCAGGCGGTCGATCTTGATGCCCATCGACTCCAGCTTTAGCTTGGCGACTCGCTTATCTAAGTCGACGGGAACTGTGTAGACCCTCTTCTCCAGCGTCTTCGCGTTCTTCACCATGTACTCGCAGCAGAGAGCCTGGTCAGCGAAGCTCATGTCCATCACCGACGCAGGGTGGCCTTCGGCGGCGGACAGATTGATGAGGCGGCCTTCGCCCAGCAGGTTAATGCGGCGGCCGTCTTTCATCGTGTATTCCTCGACGAAGGTGCGCGTGGTGCGCTTCGAGCCCGACATCTTTTCGAGCGATGGAATGTCGATCTCGACGTTGAAGTGGCCCGAGTTCGAGATGATCGCGCCGTCCTTCATCGCTTCAAAATGCTGCTTGGCGAGCACGTTCTTGTTGCCGGTCACGGTGCAGAAAACGTCGCCGAGCTTGGCGGCTTCGTCCATGCTCATGACGCGGAAGCCGTCCATCACGGCTTCGAGCGCCTTCGTCGGATCGATTTCGGTGACGATGACTTCGGCTCCGGCGCCGCGCGCGCGCGAGGCAAGGCCGCGTCCGCACCAGCCGTAGCCGGCGACGACGAACTTCGATCCCGCCAGCAGAAAATTGGTTGCGCGGATGATGCCGTCAATTGTCGATTGGCCCGTGCCGTAGCGGTTGTCGAACAAGTGCTTGGTGTCGGCGTCATTGACCGCGACGATGGGATATTGCAGCACGCCTTCCTTGGCCATCGCGCGCAGTCGGATCACGCCCGTCGTGGTTTCTTCCGTGCCTCCGATCACGCCGGCCAGTTCGGCCTTGCGCTTAGTGTGTAACACGCCCACTAAGTCCGCGCCGTCGTCCATGGTGATGTGCGGCTTGTGGTCGAGCGCGGCCATGATGTGCGCGTAATAAGAATCGTTGTCCTCGCCCTTGATGGCGAAGGTGGGGATGTTGTAGTCGCGCACCAGGCTCGCCGCCACGTCGTCCTGTGTAGAGAGCGGGTTCGAGGCGCACAACGCCACATCGGCGCCGCCATCGCGCAGCGCGATCATAAGGTTCGCGGTTTCCGCCGTGACGTGCAGGCAGGCCGAAATGCGGATGCCCTTGAGCGGCTGGTTCTTGATGAATTCCTTGCGGATGATCTGCAAGACTTTCATCGACTGGTTCGCCCACTCGATGCGCTTTTTGCCCAGATCGGCCAGTTCAAAATTCTTAACGTCGCTGCTGATTGATGTCGTTGCCATGAATCTCCTATTCCCGAATGATTGCTTTGAATAACAGCTAGGAGCTTCGAGCCGCGAGCTACGAGCTACCAAGAGCGGGCTTTTTGCTCGTAGCTCGAAGCTCGTGGCTCGCAGCTTTCTTATTTTCTCGCGCCTACATGCTCGTGATGCTTCAAACCCGCGTCGGCAGCCAGTTTTGCTGCCTTGTCGGTCTTTTCCCACGTGAAGTCCGGATCGTTGCGGCCGAAGTGGCCGTGTGCTGCGGTCTTGCGATAGATGGGACGGCGCAGGTCGAGCGAGTCCATGATGCCGCGCGGCGTTAACTTGAAATTCGCGCGCACAAGATCCGGAATGATCGCGGGATCGACTTTCTCGGTGCCAAACGTCTCGACCAGCACGCTCACCGGATCGGCAACGCCGATCGCGTACGCCAGTTGAACTTCGCAGCGCTCCGCCAGGCCCGCGGCCACGATGTTCTTCGCAATGTAACGCGCCATGTACGCGGCCGAGCGATCGACCTTGGTCGGATCTTTTCCGCTGAACGCGCCACCCCCGTGGCGCCCCATGCCGCCATAGGTGTCCACGATAATCTTGCGGCCCGTCAGCCCGGAGTCGCCCATCGGCCCGCCAATTACAAATCGGCCCGTCGGATTGATGTGATACTTCGTATCTTCGTCAAGCAGGTGTGCCGGAATGACGGCCTGAATGACGTACTTCAAAATGTCGGCGCGAAGCTGATCGTTGCCGACCGTCTCGGCATGCTGCGTCGAGATCACGACCGCATCCACGCGCTTCACTTTGCCGAGCGCCGAGTATTCAACTGTAACTTGGGATTTGCCATCGGGCCGGAGGTAAGGGCATGTGCCGTTCCGGCGGATTTCAGAGAGCTTGGCCGTGAGCTTGTGCGCCAGTGAAATTGGCATCGGCATCAATTCGGGCGTCTCGTTGCAGGCGAAGCCAAACATCATGCCCTGGTCGCCGGCGCCGCCGGTGTCCACACCCATGGCAATATCGCCAGACTGCTTGTTGATGCTGGAGATCACCGCGCAGGTATTCGAGTCGAAGCCATAGAGCGCGTTGTCGTAGCCGATCGACTGCACCACGCCGCGCACGACGGTCTGGAAATCGACGTAAGCTTTCGTGGTAATCTCGCCGGCAATAACGACCAGGCCGGTGCAGGTCAGGGTCTCGCAGGCGACGCGGCTGGTCGGGTCTTCGGCCAGGCAGGCGTCCAAAATGGCGTCGGAAATCTGGTCGGCAATTTTATCGGGATGGCCTTCGGTCACGGACTCCGAGGTAAACAAAAAACGGTTCTTGGACAAGCTGGTTTCTCCTAGGTGACTGCGAGCCGCTGCGACTTGAAAACGGGGATTTTTGCGCTACTGGCCCGAGCGGTTTGGTATTGATCCTATCCTGAAAACGGTAACAGAGATGACGCCCCAGTGCAACGAAATTGGCGGCAGTTGGCGCGCTAAACATTGAGCGGAAAAAGAACGCATTGAATGGCGACCGGCTGCTGCCAAATGGAAGAAAAGAAAGACTACATCACGGTGCATTGGGAGCGGGCGAAGCAGGGCTGGCGATCACCCCCGCCCGGCCGATGGTAATGGTTTTGACCTCGCCCGCGTTGCCCCCAACCTCCAGCTTCTTTCCATTGAGTTGAAAGTCCAGGGCGCCTGCATTGCCGGTTTTTACAACCACGTTCTTCTGGGCAGAAATGGTGCGATTGCTCCCTGCCTCCAGCGTCTCCGAACCGGTGAATTTTCCATCGACCACCAGCCAGATGCGGCTTTGCTCGCGTGCCTTGATCACGAGCTGAAATTCGCCCGTGGCCGGGGTTGTAGCGTCCTTTGCGGCCGAAGAATCTTCGCTGGGAACAGTACCGGCATTCGATCCAGACGAGTTCGCGGCAGATGCGCCTGTTTGGCTCGACGAGCCGTCCGGGGTAACGGAAGAACCTGTAGACGCGCTGACGGCGCCTGGCGCACCCCCAGCGCCAGCGTTAGCCGGCGAAGAACTTTCCCCGCCTTGCACCAGCGATGAACCCGGGCTTGGTTGACTCTGCCCGGTCGTCGCGGGGTGCGCCAGTTTCTCCTGCTCGCGCCGGCGATGGCTCCAGATAGAAAGCGCGAGCGCGACCAACAGCAGAACGACCGCAAAGGCGCCCCAAGGCAAGGGCCGGGATGGCGAGTCCGAGATGGCATCGAGGCGGCTGAGACGGCTCTCTTCTTCGGCGCGACTACTGCCCTCGCGCGTCACCGTCTCGGGCTTGGGCGGCGCCGCGTCGCCTGAGGCTTCCAGGTAGTCGGCGACCGCCTGATCCTCGTCCAGTCCAACCACGCGCGCGTAAGCGCGCACGAAACCTTTGTTAAAAATGCCGCCCGGAAGTTGGCTGAACTTCTGTTCCTCGAGCGCCTGCAACATTCGCGTCCCGATTTTCGTGATCGACGAAATCTGTTCGAGGGTGATCTTGCGTTTTTCGCGTTCCAGCTTCAGTTTTTCGCCAAAAGAAGGCAAGCCAGTCTCCTCGCAACTCCGACGATGGCAATTCTACTCTTCGGTGAAGGACCAGGGATGTGAAGAAGCTTCAAGCTTCCACCGGCTGCGCCTGCCGCTTGTACCACTCCACCGTGCGCCGCAGGCCTTCCTCGAAGTTCACCAAAACCTTGTAGCCAATATGTTTTTCCGCCCGGCTGATATCCGCGAGCGAGTGCTTGATGTCTCCGCTGCGCTCGGGCGCATACTTCACCGTTCCCTTGTAGCCAGTCAGCTCTTTCATCGCATCGAATGTCTGATTCAGTGTGATGCGGCGCCCCGTCGCGCAGTTGAAGACGCGTCCCGCACACTCCGCCCCCGGCGCGGAACACGCCAGCAGATTCGCCGAGACTGCGTTATCGATAAAAGTAAAGTCGCGGCTCGTTTCGCCGTCGCCAAAAATTGTGGGCTGCTCCCCGCGCAGCATCTGCAAGCTGAATTTCGCCAGCACGCCCGAGTACGGCGACGACGGATCCTGCCGCGGTCCAAAAATGTTGAAGTAACGCAGGCACACCGTCTCCAGTCCATAGCAGCGGTAAAACGACACCATGTAAAACTCGCTCGCCAGTTTCGCCACCGCATACGGTGAAATCGGGTTTGGCGGCATCGCTTCCTGCTTCGGGAGCGTCGGCGTATCCCCGTAGGCCGAGGACGATGCGGCATAGACAACGCGCTTTACCTTCGCGTCCCGCGCCGCGACCAGAACATTCACCGTGCCATCCACATTCGCCCGGTTGCTGCCCAGGGGATCGATCACCGACTTCGGCACCGACGGAATCGCCGCCTCGTGCAGCACGTAGTCCACGCCCTCGCAGGCGCTGCGCATCGCATCGAGATCGAGAATGTCGGCCTCGCGAAAGTCCATCTGATGCAGCACTTCGGTTAGGTTTTCACGTTTGCCGGTGGCAAAGTTATCCACTCCGCGCACCTGCTCGCCGCGCCCGAGCAGCGCCCGAACGAGCGACGAACCGATGAACCCGGCGGCGCCAGTAATCAGATATTTGGCCATGTCTTTTATGATAACGGAGGATTCATGGATCGCGGAGACAGGCCCGTCACGGCGGTAACTTCCTCACCGGTTGCCCAACCATCCGGATCCCGCCAAACGGGCCGCTCGCCCCATTACCTGGCGGGAAATCAGGAGCGCCGAGCCCGTTTGGCGATCTGGTAAAACTCATCCCGCGAAAGCTCAGAGTTCTTTTGGAAAAATTCCTTGATCTCCGCCATGCACGCTTGCGGGTCGGCCACCGTTATGTCCTCCAGCGCGCGCGCCTCCGCCGGAGCGACCCCGTTGCGAATCGCTTTCTCCTTGGCCAGAGCCGACAGCAAGCGGTGCAACTGGAGTTGCTGCGAGGCGTCCATCCCGCTAAAGCACAATCCCATTCCCAGCGAAGGATAGGAAGCGCGCACCATCGCCGGTGCCGAGACTTTTACCCCCGCCGAGTCGAGCAGCAGACTTACCCGCGTATTCACCGGGAATGTGGCCGCCATTTCTATGTAGCACCCGTGCAGGCTGATGTCTTTCAGCGTCCCCCACATATGCGAATCGGCGCCTTCCGCCCGGAATTCGACGCTCCCGGTGCACTGGAACCGCAGGCTTCGCCGCCGCTCCTGCTGCTGCGGTGCCGTGATTGCCGCCGTCACGCTGCAACTATCGCCGCTTTGCGTCTTGAGTCGGCGGAGGTATTCCGCTGGGTCGTCGGCGGTCTGCCCGTCCTGCGGTTGCATGCCCGGTTGCTCGATCAGAATATGAGGATCCATGCGCCTCCCCGCAGCGCCTATAAGAGGTATCGGACGTTTCGGAGAGGACTTTAGCGCCGGGTGAGGTTTAGCGGCTGGCGAAGCTTAGGGGGTCGCAAAACTTTCGACCGCGGCCCGGATTTGCGCCCACAGCTCTTCCCTTCCCGCGCCGGTTTTGGCAGAAAACGGCAGAATCTGCACACCCGGAAGTTCTTCGCCCAGCTTGCGAATCGACCGCGAAAGCTCATTCCCCGACATGCGATCGCACTTGGTCGCCACCACTGCGTGTGGCCTGCGCCGCGAAGCCAGGAATTCCAGCAGTTGCCGGTCGCTCTCCTGGGCAGGAATGTTTGCATCGACCAGTGCCAGGCAAAGCGCCAGACTGGTGCGCCCTTCCAGATAAGGGTCGACAAACCCCGCCCACTCCTGCGAGATCTCGCGTGAAATTTTCGCGTACCCATATCCCGGAAGGTCGGTGAATAAAAATTCGGGCCGGGGCTGACCGGCGCGCCGGATCTCGAAAAAATTTATGCTGCGCGTACGTCCGGGAGTCGAACTCGTGCGCGCCAGCTTTGTCCCCACCAGCGAATTAATCACGCTCGACTTGCCCACGTTCGAGCGCCCGAGGAACGCGATCTCCGGCAGGTTCGGAGCAGGAAAATGTGCGACATCGCTCGCCGAAAGTAGATATCGCGTCATCACCCGCATACCGATAGTTTCGGGCTTGGTGGCTATATCTGGCAAGAGCGGGCAGAAGAATTCCAAAAACTCGCTCCGCTACGGCGCGTCAACCGGCACTGCGCGGAAGACGACGATCTTGTCCGAAGTGGTTGTGACCGAGGTCGTGTAAGTCGGGGATGTAGCCATGAACGTTGTTACACGCGTGGCCAGACCCGCATTGGCATTGAAGTTCTCGGTGGGCACGGCCAGCGCCGCGTCCGCGCCCACGCCCGACACCGACGAGAAATCGTATTCGTACAAATTATAGGCATTGCCCGCATTCAAGCCGCTCACCGTGACTTGCAGCGCAAAATTCGTCATCCACGCCGCCGGCGGCTTGTTCGTGCAGCCCAGCCCCCACAGGCTTTTGCCGATCATGGCATTCTCATACCCGAAGCCCGCCAGCGGATCGAGCGGATTTTCCATTCCGTCGGTATAAGTCGGCCCGACGATCGTAAGCGCCACTGGCAGCGTTTCCGAACTGCGATCCTCCGGGCCCGCGACCGAGAATCCATAATTGTGCGGCCCGGTGATCGCGACCGTGTCGTAGCCCGATCCGCCCGCCCCCGTATGAATCGTGTGGTCGCCCGGAATCACAATCGAATACGCCTGCGCACCCTTGCGGTTGGCTCCTTGCCGCGTATTGGCCAGCGAAGCGAACGTGTATCCGAACACATACGGCGTGCAGCCGATCCCATCCCCGCCCGCGCCCGGCGGAATGGCCGGGTTCGACGTGAATCGCTTGCCCGAGAGCGTATACACCCCGTGGTCGTCGATATAAAGCACATCGTCGGGATAGTAAGTCGCGTCGCTCGGCGAGTGGTTCGTCCCAATCTTAATGACGCTTACTTCGTGATCGTACTGGCGATCCGTGCCGCCGTTGTAGAGCAGCGCGACCGTAACCTGGTTGCCGCGGATTACTTCTTTTTTCACCCACGACATGTACTGCTCAAAACCGGCCATGCCCGTCGATTGGCCCGTGTAATCGAACGTGGAGGCGTGCAGCCGCGAATTCCACAGGCAGAGCGCGGCACTGGCGTACCGGTTCGGGCCCGTAACGCCCGTTCCTGGGTCTTCAATCAGCAACTGCGCGTTGTAGTTCGGGATATGGTGATGCGCGGCGCACGCGCCGTCCGGCCCCGATTGCGAAAGCCCCGTGCCGCACACCAGCCGCGCATTGAATTGCGACATCCACTGGCCATTGCTCATCCCGGCCTGCATCATTGAAACTTCGCCGCAATATCCGTCGTTATTCTCCCACTGGTAAAACGGCGTCACGGTTTGCCGCGGATAGATGAAGGAAGTGGTAGCCGGAGGGACGCTGCCGTCCACGAGCGTCTGCGAACAGCCCGGCTCGTCGGCCCATGCCGCCGCGGTTAGAGCACACGCAAGCGCGACTGCGAGCGCGCACACCCGGCTTGCGGCAACCGACATTTTGAGAAAATTGATGGTGTGCCCCGGCATGACTTTCTCGGCCAAACTTCGCCCGAAATTGGAATTTAGCTTACCAGACTTCGGCGAACTGGCTATAGCCCCAGCGGGCGCTTGTTTTCCACGTCCACATCTTTGATCGGGTGCGTCCTGTGCCAGAGCGCCAACCCGCCCGCAATCACCAACCCGATGAGCACACTGATCAGGAAGAACAGCCGATAAGCAGGCAGCGTAATCAGCAGAATGGCAACCACGGCGATGGCCACCAAAAGCGCAGCGGAGCCTTGCAGGCCCAGGCTCAAACGGGGGCGAGGTTCGGGCGACATACGAAGGCTATTTTAGCGCCGGTTGAGTGGAACAGGCATGCCTCAACGCGCTTGCCTCGGCGCGGCGCAGGCCCTTCTTACTGGTGCGCGGTGGGAATTTCCGGCGTAGTTGGCGGCGGAGCAATCGGCGACATCTGCGCCGCATCCGTCTCCGCAATTTGCGGCAGCGGCCCTTCCAGCGCCAGCGCCAGCACCTGATCCATGTTGTCCACAAAGTGCAGCTTCATCGCCGTGCGCAGGTTCTCCGGAACCTCCGCCAGATCTTTTTCGTTTTCTTTCGGCAGCAGGACCTCGAACAGCCCCGCCCGGTGCGCCGCCAGCAATTTTTCTTTCAGCCCGCCGATCGGCAGCACTTTCCCGCGCAGCGTAATTTCTCCCGTCATCGCGATGTCGCGCCGTACCGGAATGCGGCTCAACGCGCTCGCCAATGCGGTCGCAATCGTAATTCCCGCCGACGGTCCGTCCTTCGGAATCGCCCCTTCCGGCACATGCACGTGAATGTCGAGGCTGCGATAAAAATCCCGCGGCAGACCAAGCCGCGCCGCCCGCGAGCGTATGTACGACATCGCTGCCTGCGCCGACTCCTGCATCACGTCGCCGAGTTTCCCCGTCAACATCAGCTTGCCCTTGCCGTCCACTACGGTGGCTTCCGTGCTCAGGATCGATCCGCCAACTTCCGTCCACGCCAGGCCCGTCACCAGGCCCACTTCGCTCTTCTCGTGCGCCAGCGTGTCGCGGAACTTCAGCACACCGAGAAATTCGTCGATCTTCGTCGGCTCCAGCGTCATCGCGTAGTCCGCGCCTTCCTTCACCACCTTGCGCGCCACCTTGCGGCACACGTTGCCAATTTCCCGCTCCAGATTGCGCACGCCCGCCTCGCGCGTGTAACCGCGAATCATCTGCCGGATCGCTTCGTCGGAGAACTTGATGTTCTTCTCCGTCAGCCCGGCCTGCGTCATCTGCTTTTTCACCAGAAACTGTTTGGCGATCTCCACTTTCTCCGGTTCCGTGTAGCCGTGCAGGCGCAGCACTTCCATGCGGTCCTGCAAAGCCGGCGGAATAGTGTGCATCACATTCGCCGTCGCGATGAAAAATACCTGCGACAGGTCGTATTCCACGTCCAGGTAATGGTCCACGAACATGAAGTTCTGCTCGGGGTCGAGCACTTCCAGCAGCGCCGCCGACGGATCTCCGCGGAAATCCATCGACATCTTGTCGACTTCGTCCAGCATGAAGACCGGGTTTTTCGTCCCGGCCTTCTTCATCATCTGAATGATCTGTCCCGGCAACGCGCCAATGTACGTACGCCGATGCCCGCGCACTTCCGCTTCGTCACGCACGCCGCCCAGCGACATGCGCACGAACTTCCGCCCCGTGGCCTTCGCGATCGACATGCCCAGCGAAGTCTTGCCCACGCCCGGAGGCCCCACAAAGCAAAGAATCGATCCCTTCGGATTCTTCACCAACTGCCGCACGGCCAGAAATTCCAGAATCCGCTCTTTGATCTTCTCCAGCCCGTAATGATCTTCGTTCAGCGTCTTCTCGGCACGCGTGATGTTGCGGATTTCCTTCGACCGCTTCTTCCACGGCACTGCCAGCAGCCAGTCCAGATAATTGCGCGAGACCGTCGATTCCGCCGACATCGGCGGCATTGCTTCCAGCTTCTTCAGTTCCTGGATCGCCTTGTCGCGCACTTCTTTCGGCATGCCCGCCGCTTCGACCTTCTTTTTCAGTTCGTCGAATTCGCTCTTTTCGCCCCGCCCCAGTTCTTTCTGGATCGCCTTGATCTTTTCGTTTAAGTAATACTCTTTCTGTGCTTTCTCCATCTGCCGCTTCACCCGCGACTGGATGGTGCGGTCCATGTTGAGCTTTTCAATCTCCACATCGAGCACGTCGCCAATGCGGCTCAGTCGTTCTGCCGGATCGAAAATCTCCAGCAGCCCTTGCTTTTCTTCGATGGACAGTTGCAGGTTCGCCGCAATCGTGTCGGTCAGCTTTGCCGGATCTTCCATCCGCACGGCTGCGATCATCGTCTCGTAGTTCAGCGACTGGCAGAGCTTCACGTACTGCTCAAATAGCGCCGTCACGCGCTGCATGCCCGCCTCGATCTGCGGGTTCGTCTCCGTGGCATAGCGCGCGACCCTGACCGTCGCCTGGAGAAATCCTTCCGTCTCGATCACCTGAAGGATTTTTCCCCGCTCCATGCCTTCAACCAGTACTTTAATGTTGCCGTCGGGCAGCTTCAGGCTCTGCACGATATTGACAATCGTGCCGACCTGAAAAATATCGTTGGGCCGTGGCTCGTCAATCGACGCGTCGTGCTGCGTCGCCAGAAAAATCTTCTTGTCCGACGCCAAAGCCTCTTCGAGCGCGCGCACGCTGGACTCGCGGCCCACGACGAACGGCGTCATCATGTACGGAAAGATGACAACGTCCCGGATGGGCATCATCGGCAGTTTCTTGCTCTCGAATTTTTCCTTCGCGTTTGACAATTCCGGTCTCCGGCTGCTGCCTTCGGGTGGCCCACTCATTCGCGTCCTCCGCGATTCTCCGGGCTCGTCGCTACTTCGGCGTGCTCGCCCAAATCGCGCGCCCCGCCGCAGTAGAGTGTACCTTACCTTAGCTCGTTGGACCCTAGCTCGCTGCCTTCTCGATCATCGCCAGCGACACGCTTTTCTTTTCCACCATCTCACGCGTCACTTCGAATTCTTTCACTTTTTTCTGGCTCGGCAGGCTGTACATCAGCTCCAGCATCAATTCTTCCAGAATCATGCGCAATCCCCGCGCCCCGACCTTGCGGATCATCGCCTGCCGGGCAATCGCGCGGTTCGCATCGTCACTGAACTTTAACCTGACGTTCTCGAATTCAAACAAACGCTGGTACTGCTTGATAATAGCGTTCTTGGGTCGCGTAAGAATTTCCACCAGTGCATTCTCGTCCAGGCTTTGCAGCACGCCCATCACCGGCAGTCGGCCAACAAATTCCGGAATCAGTCCAAACTTGATCAAATCTTCCGGCTGCGCCTCTGAGACCAGCTCAAAATTGTGCTTCGACGACGTCCCGCTCTGATCGTCTTCCGTCTCCGCGCCCGTGCGGAATCCCAGCGCCTTCTTTCCCACCCGGCGCGCAATAATCTTCTCCAGGCCTACAAATGCGCCGCCGCAAATAAACAGAATGTTCGTGGTATCGACCGGCGTGAACTCCTGGTGCGGATGTTTCCGCCCACCCTGCGGCGGAACGTTCGCGATCGTCCCTTCCAGAATTTTCAGCAGCGCCTGCTGTACGCCTTCGCCGGAAACATCGCGCGTAATCGAGGGATTCTCGTCCTTGCGCCCGATCTTATCGATCTCGTCTATATAGATGATGCCGGTCTGCGTTCGACTCACGTCGCCTTCGGCCGACTGCAGCAGCTTCAGAATAATGTTCTCGACGTCCTCGCCCACGTACCCGGCTTCGGTCAGCGTCGTCGCGTCCACAATCGCAAATGGCACGTCCAGCATGCGCGCCAGCGTTTGCGCCAGCAGCGTCTTGCCCGTCCCCGTCGGCCCGATCAGCAATATGTTCGATTTCGTCAGCTCCACGCCATCGCTCGGCCGCTGCCGGTTCATGTAAATGCGCTTGTAGTGGTTATAAACCGCGACCGCAAGCTTCTTCTTCGTCTGCTCCTGCCCGATGACGTATTCGTCCAGGAACGTCTTTACGTCCTGCGGCTTCGGCAACTGGTTGGGGATTGCCGACGCCGGCGTCGCCGCGCGATCGTCCTCCAGAATGGAATTACAGACCGCGACACACTCGTCGCAGATGTACGCCCGCGGATAATCGCTGGGCGATGAAATCAGCTTGGCAACGTTCTCCTGCGATTTGTGGCAGAACGAACAGCGCAACATCTCCTCCGAGCCCGTTCTCGTCTTCACTCGGCCTTACTCCTTTTCTGGTCGCCTTTGCCCTACCTTGCGCTCTTCTCGTCCGATCGTTTTGAGGTCAAGCCTCTGCCCTGCCGACCGGATCCCGCGAAACTCAGGCCTCGCCCCAAACGCCGGGCCCCGCCTGCTATCTCGTCGTGTAGATGATATCGTCGATGATGCCGTATTCCTTCGCCTGCTGCGCGTTCATAATGAAATCGCGCTCCACATCTTTTTCCACTTTGTCCAGCTTTTGACCGGTGTGCTTGGATAGCAGTTGGTTGGTAATCTCCCGCATGCGCAGAATTTCCCGCGCATGAATGTCGATATCCGTCGCCTGCCCGCTCAGCCCGCCCATCGACGGCTGGTGAATCAGAATCCGCGAGTTCGGCAGCCCCAGCCGTTTTTTTGCCTCTCCCGCCGACAGCAGCAACGCCGCCATCGACGCCGCCTGCCCGATGCAAATCGTCGTCACGTCGTTCTTCACGTATTGCATCGTGTCGTAAATCGCCATGCCCGCCGTAATCGACCCGCCCGGCGAATTGATATAAAGCTGAATATCTTTCTCCGGATCTTCCTGCGCCAGAAACAGCATTTGCGCGATCACCAGGTTGGCGATATTGTCGTCAATCGGCGTGCCTATAAAGATGATGTTGTCGCGCAGCAGCCGCGAGTAAATATCGTAGGCGCGTTCCCCGCGCCCCGTCTGTTCGATCACCATCGGAACCAGCATCATTTTTGGATCGTTCACGTTCACCTTCCACATTCCTGCCCTGCATCTCTACCTGAAATCAGGGGAGGATCGCTTTGGTCCGCGGCCTGTCATGCGGACTGCTGATACAAAAATTCGAGGGTCTTCTCGTTGCGAATCCTGGTCCGTATTCGATCCAGACCCCCATCCTGTGCCAACCGAGCGCGGATCGCCTCCACCGTCTGTTTTGTTTGTTTGGCGAGCGAATCAACCTCCTCGTCCATTTGCTCGTCGGTGACCTGAATATTCTCGGCGTCGGCCACTTTCTCCAGCAGCAGCGCCGCTTTCACATCGTGCGTTGCACCCTCGCGCTGACCGGCGCGCAAACGCGCCAAATCCATCTTCTTCATCTGTTCCGCGCTCAAACCCTTTGCCGCCAGCGCCCGCAGCCCACGCTCCAGCCGCAGATCGATCTGCTGCTCAATCAGCGACTCCGGCACCTCGAAATCGTTGCGCCGGATCAACTCCTCCACCAGCTTATCCTTCGCCGCTCGCTCCGCCTCGTGCTTGCGCTCGAACTCCATCTGCTCGCGAATCCGCGCCCGCAGCGCATCTACGTCCGCAAATTCGCCCAGCTTCTTCGCGAATTCCTCGTTCAGTTCCGGCAGGCTCTTCTGCTTGATCCCGCTCACCTTCACCGTGTAGGTAAACGTCTTCCCCGCCAGCCGCTTGTCCTGCGCATCCTCCGGATAGTTCACGTCGAACGTGCGCTCGTCTCCCGCGTTCGCTCCCCGCAAATTTTCCGTGAACTCGGGCATGGTGCTCTTGCCGCCAATTTCCACCAGCACCTCATCCATGTGTACCGGCTGGCCCTCGCCCGCTTTGCCCTCTTTCGGATTTCCATCGAGCGAGACCTGCGCAAAATCTCCGTCCGCCGCCGCCCGCCCTTCCACCGCGTTAAAGCTGGCGTGCTGCTCTCGCAGATCGCTGAGCGCCTGCTCCACTTCGCTATCGGAAACCGCAGTCTCGGTATGATCGGCACGCAGTTCCCTGTAGCCTTCCAGCTTGATCTCCGGCAGAACCTCGAACGCGGCCTTGAAGCGCAGCGGTTCCCCATCGTGCAGGTGCATGTCGCTGACCCGCGGCTGCGACACCGGATGTATCCCCAGCCGCGCCGCCTCCTGCCGGAAGTAGCGCGGAATCAGCGCCTCCACCACGTCCGTCTTGATCTCTTCCGAAAATCGCTGCCGGATGATCGACGCCGGAACGTGCCCGCGCCGGAATCCGGGAAAGTGCGCCACCTTTTGATATTTCTGGATTCGCGATTCCGTCTCGCGCCCGACCTCTTCCGCCGGAATCTCGATCTCGATCTCGCGTTTGGTGCTCTCTTTTGCTTCCGTGGGGCTCACAGTTTACCTTTCAGACGCCTTCGCGGCGGTAGAGCGGAGGACCCGGGAAAATCTGCCTCGGTCCGGGCGGTTTGCCGTAAAGTTGAGTGTAAAGACTTGCCAAGAGCAACGTCAAACCGCCCACCCCCTATTTCGACCCACCAAAGTAACGACCACGATCGTGGTGCGCGGTGCCCCGCCCGCCCGCGCACCAGTGCGGGGCGGCAGATTCTCAATGCAAATTGACGCGATCAAAAATCTAAGCCATTTGGAGAGCCGGGCTTGCAATTCCCCTATTACAAAATTTCCCAATTACAAAATCACAAATTACCAATTACAAAATCACAAATTACCAATTACAAATGAAGCATGCTCCCCACCTGGCTCAAAGTCCTTAACCATGAGGTCGTCTCCTGCACTCTCTGTCCGCGCCTCGTCGCCTATCGCGAACTCATCGCTCGCGAAAAGCGCCGCGCCTATCGCGACCACGACTACTGGGGCAAGCCCGTCCCCGGCTTCGGCGATCCCAACGCCGCCGTGCTCGTCCTCGGCCTCGCTCCCGGCGCTCACGGCTCCAATCGCACCGGCCGCCCCTTCACCGGAGACGCCTCCGGCAACTTCATGTACCCCGTGCTCTACCACGCCGGCTTCGCCAATCAGCCCACCGCCACTTCGCGCAATGATGGCCTCGTGCTCACCGGTCTCTACATTACCGCCGCCGCCCGCTGCGCTCCTCCCGCCAACAAGCCTCTGCCGCAAGAGCTAGCCAACTGCGCTCCGTACTTAGACCGAGAACTGGAAGGATTGAAAAACTTGCGCGTGATTGTCGCGCTCGGCCGCATCGGATTTGACAGCTACCTCGCCCACCTCAAACGCCGCGGCCTCATCGCCAGCCGCGCCCCCTACGCCTTCGCACATGGCGCAACTTACAAAATGCTCGACGGCAAAACGCTCCTCGCCTCCTACCATCCCTCCAACCAAAACACGCAGACCGGCAAGCTCACGCGCCCCATGTTCGCAGAAATTTTCCGGAAGGCCCGCGAACTCGCCGACCCTGCGTCCCGATAAACATCAAAGATTCTCTTACACAAGATTTTGCTTAAAGAGGAGGTCAAACCATCCGTTCCAAAATGGAATTCGTTCGAAAAAAAATTCCTCAATTCCAAAAATCCGCCAAAGATATGTTCACCACCCGCCGATCATAAAAGGGGCGGATCCTGGCGTAGCAGCACACCTCCAGGCCGGCTGGAGACATGCGTCTGCTTCGGGATGAGGCCGCCCTTAATTTCCCGCCTCGCATCTGCACTTCCGCCCCGAACGCGAAACCGCTCAACCTCGAATCAAAATCCCACAAACACCGGCTCCGGCTCCAGCACAATTCCCCACGCGCTCTCCACGCCTCGCTGAATCGCATCCTTCAATTCCATGATGTCGCGCGCCCGCGCGTGCCCGCGATTGATCAGCGCCAGCGCATGCTTGCTCGAAATCCCCGCCTCACCCTCCCCGAATCCTTTCCCAAACCCCGAATGCTCCACCAGCCAAGCCGCCGAAATTTTCCTGGGCCCATCGCTTCCTTGTGCGTCCAACGCCGGGTAACTCGGAATCTCCAGCCCCTGCGCTTCCGCCCGCGCCGCCAGCCCCCGAAATTCCGCCTCACTCAGCACCGGATTCTTAAAGAACGACCCCGCGCTCCGCGAATCCGCATCCCCCGCCTCGATCAGCATCCCCTTTTGCCGCCGAATCGCCCGCACTGACTCGCGCACCTCGCCAAGCGACGGCTTCTCCTTCGCCTCCGCAAACTGCTTCTGCAAGTCCGCATACTTCACACAAGCGGCGCCCCCGCGCTTCAGCCGGTAGCTCACCTGCAAAATAATGTACCGGCCCCGCTCCTCGCCGCTCCCCGCGCGGTTAAAAATACTCGATCGATAGCGAAAGCCGCAGGCCGGCCTCGGCAGCGTTACAACGCGGTCCGCTTTCGTATCCAGCGCCCGCACCGACTCAATCGTCTCCGCCACCTCCTGCCCGTACGCCCCCACGTTCTGCACCGGCGTCCCGCCCACGCTTCCCGGTATCCCGCTCAGGCACTCAATCCCCGCGCAATTCTGCGAGACGGCATACGCCACAAAATCGTCCCAATTGACGCCCGCCCCCACGCTGAACAGCACCGCATTTCCACCCGCGCTCTGCGGCTTCGGACTCACAATGCCACCAATCCCGATCTTCAGCACCAGCCCCGGCCACCCCGCATCCGCCACCACCAGGTTGCTGCCCCCGCCCAGCACAAACACCGCCGCCCGTCTGATTTTCGCGAACGCGATCGCCTCCGCTACATCCTCTTCCCCGCGCGCTTCCGCAAAATAGCGAGCCGCCCCTCCCACGCGCAACGTGGTCAGCGGCGCCAGCCCAACATTTTCCTGAATTGTCATGTTCCTGAATTGCCAGGGATCTTAATTGTATGGATCGCTGGATGTTACAAGCCCATGGCCAGCATAAACGGGTTTCGCGGAGCAGGCACAAAATCGAGCACGGAATTTCGGCGTTGCACCGAAATCAAAACGCAGCCTTTCAAAGATCGCACCCGCGCTCTCTACTTTATCTTTCCCGCTCTAGCGCCTTCCTTGTGCACCATCTCCAGCAGCCTCTGTTCCTTCTGTTTCTTCTTCGATCTCAAAGTCTTCCCTGCCTTCGCCCGCGCCACCAGGTCGGCCACTGTCGTGCTCTCCAGTATCTTCGCCGCTGAATCGCGCACCTTCAGAAAAATCTCGTACAGCGCCCGATGATCCGGATCGGAATCGATCAGGCTCCTCAGCTGGTCCGCATCCCCAAACGGCGCCAGCGGCCCGTCCACCAGCCGGATGATCTCGCTCAAATGAATGTCGGCCGGCGCGCGCCGCAACTGGTAGCCCCCTTTCGCGCCCCGCACGCTCTCCACGATGCGCGCATTCTTCATCTCCAGCAGGATCAGCTCCAGAAATTTTTCCGGCAAATCGTGTTCCATCGCGATCTCCCGGATCTTGACCGTCCCCGTGCCATACCGGTGGCCCAGCGTCATAATGGCTTCCAGCGCGTAAAGCCCTTTCTGCGAAATCTTCAAGGCTGAATCCTCTCCTCGGCAATTGAGATAGTAAACCTACGCACCCTGATTGCCTTTGAGGTAATGTAGTGCCCCCGCGCCCGCTTTGCAACGCCCATTTGCGCCGGGTTGTGGCTGAGCCGGATTCGGCATTATCAGTCGAGCCGATCGCGCTCCGGCCCGTCATGCCCTCTGGTACCCGATGCCAATGAGACGATCTCCCCTTGACCTAGCCGCCAACCCTCCACTACATTCAAGGGCCGGGCGAACCTTAGGCCTGCGAACCAAGCTAACTGTTATTTTTTAGCTCAAAGCTCGCAGCTCGATGCTCGCGGCTCATAGCTCCCAAAATGACCATCAAAACGCACGCCGTCCACACCGCCGCTCTCAAACAAAAATCGCAGCTCATGTCCGCCTCTGAAATCGAGCGCACCCTGGTCCGCCTCGCCCACGAAATTCTCGAAAAGAATGACGGCGTCGATGGCCTCGGCCTCGTCGGAATCCGCCGCCGCGGCGTCCCTATCGCCGAGCGCCTCGGCAAGATCATCCAGCGCGTCGAAAAGAAACCCGTGCCCGTCGGCACCCTCGACATCACCTTCTATCGCGACGATCTCTCCACTCTAGGCCCCAAGCCCGTCGTCCAGCCCTCCGAAATCGGCTTTTCCATCGAAGACAAGCGGATCGTGCTCGTCGACGACGTCCTTTACACCGGCCGTACCACCCGCGCCGCTCTCGATGCTCTCTTCTCCCACGGCCGTCCCAGCCGCGTGCAACTCCTGGCGCTCATCGACCGCGGCCACCGCGAACTCCCCGTCGAAGCCACCTTCATCGGCCGCACCGTCCAGACCACCGACAACGAAGTCATCGAAGTGAAATTAGCCGAGATCGACAACGCCGAAAAAGTCCTGCTCATGGAAAGGGTCTAGCGTACCGGTAATGGAGAGGCTTTAGCGTACCGCGTAGCGCCCGCCGGCCAAGCCGACAATGGGGCCCATCCAGGCGGCACCAAGTGGGATGTTCGTGTTTCTGGAAATTCCATCTATCTCATTGAACAATAAATATCTTACGAGTAAGTCCTTATTTTTCAAGATCAAATGAATAATCGCAGCTAAGTTGTTGATTCTAAATAGACACACTAAGTCCTTATTCCTCAGAGATCTAGCGGAACTTTCTCCCTAACTCACTGATTCCAAAAGATCGACTTATGCGGGAAATGTTACTATATGGTACACAGACTGTCGTTCCGGCCCTGGAGCACAGCCAGGCGTCGGAGATCCGTCTCCGCGCCGCGCCCACTACCCCTTCGTGATCGCCGCCCATTCCCCCTCAAACCGCTCCCGGTCGTAGAAAGACTTCTGCGTCCCCACTCCCGTCGTCGAGAGCCCCGCATAAAGATTCGCCCGCATCGCCGCTTCGCGCTCCGGCGCTCCCTCGCCCAAAAACGTCGCAAAGCTGCCAATGAACGCGTCGCCCGCCCCCGTGCTGTCCACGCTTTTCATGAAATACGCCGGCAGGTGCTGCATCCCCTCGCTTCCCGCCAGCAGCGCGCCCTTCTCGCCCAGCGTGATCAGCACGCGCCGAATCCCGCCCCCCAGCAGCTTCTCCGCGCACCGCTTCGCATCCTCCACGTTCCGCACCGGCACTCCCCCAATCGCCTCCGCCTCGCTTTCGTTGGGCACAAAATAATCCAGGTCCGCAATCTCCCGCACGTCGATCTCCTGCGCCGGCGCCGGATTCAGAATGCAACGGATCCCATTCTCCCGCGCAAAACGAATCGTGTAATACACCGTCTCCAGCGGAATCTCGAATTGCAGCACGATGCAGTCCGCGCTCTTCAGCACCGCCGCCGCCGCGTCCACGTCCGCCGGCCTCAACGTATCGTTCGCGCCCTTGACGACGATGATCCGGTTCTGCCCCGACGACTCCACAAATATCGGCGCCACCCCGCTTGAAACGCCTCTCACCACCTTGACTTGCGATGCATCAATCCCCAGCTTTTCAAAATTCTTGATCGTCGCCGGCCCAAACAAATCGTCCCCCACGCGCGCCACCATGAACACTTCCGCCCCGCACAGCCGCGCCGCCACTGCCTGGTTCGCGCCCTTGCCGCCAAACCCCAAATCGAACCTGTCGCCAAAAATCGTCTCCCCCGCCTTCGGAAAGCGATCGGAAAAAGTAGTCAAATCCACATTCGCACTGCCCACCACCGCAATCCGAGGACACTTCGCCATATTCGCTCTCTCGATGTCCGAGTCTATATTCGATCGATGATGCTTCGCTGATTCGCCGCCCGCGCCGCAAAGGCATCGCGCGCATGGGCGAAGGGTGAGTCTATTCAGTCGCCGTTAGAACGTCAACGCAGGCAGTCAGCAGGTCCCGCGAATAACGATCTCGTTTTATCGTTTAAGGTTCTCTTGTGTTCTTGCGGGAAGAAATAGCCACGACGAGCGTACCATCTTCACTCCACCGTCAACGGCGCTGCAACCGAACCCACGCGGCCCGTCAAACTATCCCGCACCACAATGCGCACGTTGTACTCGCCCGGCGCAAGGTCCAGCGCGCCCCGATAACTGATCCCTTTCTCGCGCGTCGTCGCCAGCGCATCCGGCTTCAGATGCAGATCGAACTTCTTGCCCATTGGGTCGCCCACCCGCTCGCCCGTCGGCGTCGTCGCCGCGGCCACAAAATCCAGGGTGACGTGGTTGTTGTCGGCCACATCGATCAGATGCGCATCTGGCTCTACACGCACGATGAACCGCACACTTTTCTTCCCCGCTTCTTTACTCGCCGCCACGTCGTCCCAGTGTGCCACCAGAGACAGGGCCGTGTAGTCCAGCGGCGACTTCAACGCCAGCGCAATGTCGCTGTCGCGCGTCGTTTCCGGATCGACCGTTGCATTGGTCACGAAAAATCCGCTGCGCGCCCGCACTTCCACATGCTCGCGCTTCACCTTCACCGCCAGCTTCCGCCATCCCGGCTTCGTGTTCGATCGGTCCAGGTAGTAGCCAATCATGTAGTACTGTCCCGAATCGTGGGCCGCGTCGCGAAAGCCCTTGGTCAGATCGTTGGTGTTGAAGTACGCACGCCCTCCCGTCGACGCCGCGACCGTTTCGAACGTCGCCTGCGTATCAACCTGGCTCCAGCCCGCGCTGCGCAGGTCGTTATTAAACTCCGCGGTGCCGCCTTTCATCTCCATCGACGCCGTCGGCATGGTTGTCTGGGGTCCCTCCACGTCCACCGCGTAAATCGCAATCTGCGCGTCATTCAGCGCTTGCCATGTGCGCTCGTATAAAGGCAACACATCGGAGAGAGTGTTGCGACCGCCCGGTCCATTCAGGGAATCGGCAAGTTGCATCGAGGTGTCGCTCACGCTGAACGGAAACCCGCCGCTCACCCAGATCAGCGACTTGCGCCCCGGAACGCCAGCCAATCCCTCCGCGATCTGCCGCATCGCTTCCAGCGTGTACGTAATCGCCACGCGCTGCTGGAAAGACTCGAAATTCTTTGCCGAGTCTTCGATCCTGGTCTGCAGAGCCGCGGCTTCTGCTGAGACGGCACTCATTAGCGCCGTGACCGGCGGCCCGCTCTGCCCGGCCGTTATCATGCTCACGCCGCCCGTGTCGCTCCCAACCGGGTTCGCGCCCCCGGTCGCCGTCTGTATATCGCCCGCCGTGTCCACCAGTTGCGAGGGTTCCCCCATCACCTTGTGCAACGCCGCAATCAGCACTCCCGGATCGGTCGTGAAATCGTGTATCACCTGGATCCCCCGGCGTCCCAGTATGTACAGCCCCGTCGGTTCCCGCCGGTCCAAAGATTGCGACAGATACTTGAGCAGTTGCCCGCGCGCATAGTTCAAGTCCGCCGGGGAGGTGTTTAGCAAATCCAAGACAATCAGCGTAACCCGCCGCGTGGATCCTCCCGCGCTTCCCGGGCTGCCCAGACGATTGCTGAACTCCTTTACATTCGCCGGACGCGACCAGCGTTCCGCATCGCTCGTAATCTCCTCGAACGTCGCGATCGGCCGCGTCGACCCGTTCTCCATGATCGTGAAGTCTTCCTTCTTCAGCCCGCTTACGTGCGCGCCGGATTTTTCCGTGACAATCGTCGGAACCAGCACCAACTCCGTCCGCGACGTGAACTTCACGTCCGCTCCGGCGTCCTTGTCCTTGTCTTTGTCTTTCGCAAATCCGGAAGCGCAAAACACCACCGCGACTAACAAGCCGAGTGAGAACGGCAATCCTCCCATCCCCCATCGGCGCGCATCGCGAACCCAATGTATCGAAGACCTCATACTCAACTCCCGAAATCGAGCGACTTATAAAGCCTGTCTGGGAAATCAATCCATGCAACTGGCGGAATCACCAATCGAGACGGTTGCACCGTTCCGAAACGCATCATTATAGAACCGAAAGCTGCGCACGACCGAACTGCTTAATGCCGCGCGTACCAGAATTGAAAAAGATTTTCTCCGTTTCTCTGTGCCTCTGTGGTACGTGACCCGGTTTAGGATGTAATCCACCTTGCACTAGAATGACCCGATGAATCTCGCCAATCTCATCTTCGGTCCGCCCCTCGCCACCGAGGATGACAAATCCGAGCGCATCGGCCCCGTCAAAGGCATTCCCATCTTCGGCCTCGACGCCCTCAGTTCCGCCGCCTACGGTCCCGAAGCCGCTCTCACGCTGCTCATTCCCCTCGGCATGGCTGGCGTCGCCTACATCTGGCCCATCAGCGTCAGCATCGTCATTCTGCTCGGCATTGTTTATTTCTCATACCGCCAAACCATCCAAGCCTATCCCCATGGCGGCGGTTCCTATACCGTCGCCAGCGAAAATCTCGGCACCTGGCCCGGCCTGCTCGCAGCCGCTGCGCTCATGGTCGATTACGTCCTCACTGCCGCGGTCGGAATTTCCGCCGGCGTCGGCGCACTGGTCTCCGGCGTTCCGTCGCTCCAACCCCACACCCTGCTCATCTGTCTCGCCATTCTCTTCGTTCTCACCTTCGTCAATCTCCGCGGCATTCGTGAAACCGGCGGCATTTTCATGATCCCCACCTACCTGTTCATCGCGTGCCTGCTTGGCATGATCGCCATCGGAGTCTTTAAAGTCATCGCCAGCGGCGGCCATCCTGCGCCCGTCATCGCTCCGCCAAAATTGATGTCGGCCACCGCAAGCCTCGGCGGATGGATTCTCCTCCGCGCCTTCGCCAGCGGTTGCACTGCCATGACCGGCGTCGAAGCCGTCAGCAATGGCGTCATGGCCTTCAAGGATCCGGCCTACAAAACCGCGCGCTTCACCCTCACCATCATCATCGCCATTCTGGTGATCATGTTGCTCGGCATCGCCTGGCTCGCTCCGCATTATGGCGTCGCCGCCACCGACCCGGTCGCAGCCGGCTACCAGAGCATCCTCTCTCAGTTGCTCGCCGCCATCACCGGCAAGGGCTGGTTCTATTGGACCAGCATCGTCTCCATCCTCGTCGTGCTTTCGCTCTCCGCCAACACCGCCTTCGCCGACTTCCCTCGCCTCTGCCGCGCCATCGCCCTCAACGGCTATCTTCCCTTCGCGCTCACCGTCCGCGGACGCCGTCTCATCTTCGTGCAGGGCGTCTATGCGCTCGCCCTCCTCACAGGAATTCTGCTCGCCATTTTCGGCGGCGTCACCGATCGCCTCATTCCGCTCTACGCGGTCGGCGCCTTCCTGGCATTCACCTTATCGCAGGCCGGAATGGTCGTTCACTGGCGGCGCGTCGGCGGTCCTGGCGCCGGCAAAAGCATGTTCCTCAACGGCCTCGGCGCTTTCGCCACCGCCATCACCGTCGCGGTTGTCCTTCTCGCCAAATTTACCGAGGGCGCCTGGATCACCATCGTCCTCATCCCCGCTCTCATGTTGATGATGCGCGCCATCCATCATCACTACGAGCGCGTCGTCGTCGAGACCAGACTCGACGGCCCGATCGACACCTCGAATCTCTGCAAGCCCATCGCCCTGATTCCCATCGACCGCTGGAGCGCCGTCTCCGAAAAAGCCCTCCGATTCGCCTGGTCTATTTCCGAGGACATTCGCTTCCTTCACGTCAACATCGGCGAAGAGGCCGGCGACCTCGTCAAGAACTGGCCGCAACTCGTCGAAAAACCCGCCAAAAACGCGGGTCTGCCCATTCCCAAGTTAATTGTCCTCGACTCTCCCTACCGCTTCATCGTCCGCCCCATCGTCAACTACGCTCTCGATCTCGAAAAACAAAATCCGCAAGGCCACGTCGCCGTCATCGTCCCCGAACTCGTCGAGGCCCACTGGTATCACCTCTTCCTGCACAACAACCGCTCCAAACTGTTAAAGGCGCTCCTCGTATTTGGCGGAAGTCAGCGTATCAGCATCGTCAACGTCCCCTGGCATTTGAAGGATTAGCCCCTTTTGCACACTCAATAGCAGCTAAGTTTTGACAAATATTTGACATTCTCGGGGCCTCCCGGGCTGCCGAATGGAGTAAGCTTGCCACCGTCGCGCTAGTGGGGTCTCCATCGCGATCACTAAGGATCAGATCATGAAACGCTTACTCTGTTGTGTTGCGTGCTTCGCATTCGCGATCTCGGGTCTTGCACAAACCCCATCCTCGCCGCCCATCTCTCAACTCTTTGCCTTTTATTGCACCCCCAACTACGAGTTCTGTCCCGACGGCTTCCAACCGGGTCCCGGCCCTATCCAACTCTCCGACGGCAATCTCTACGGCGCGACTGCGTACGGCAATACGGGCAACGGTGGAGGCACCGTTTGGCGAACAAATCTCTCCGGCGACGTCAGCACCATTTACAACTTCACCCCGAACGGTTCCGGACAATACCCCAACGGCCAGATCCCCTCGAATGGTCTCGTCGCCGGCGCTGACGGCAATCTCTACGGCGTGACCGCCTTAGGCGGAGCCAATGACGCGGGTGTTCTCTATAGCCTCACCACCACCGGAACCGAGCAGGTCCTGTACAGTTTCTGTTCGCTCTCCGGCTGTCCCGACCAGGCGCTTCCCGTTGTTCTCGGCGGAGACGGCAACTTCTACGGCATCACCCCGGAGTTTGTGTTTAAACTCACGCCCGAAGGCGTCTGGAGCCAGTTCTACTCCTTCAACCTCCCCTCGAGTGAGGGCATCCTGCTCGTCGCGGGCACCGACGGCAATCTTTATGGAGTCGCATCCTCCTTCGGGACCAAGGCCCACGGATCTGTTTTCCGTTTGACTACAGCCGGCGTGTACACTGCCGTTCACACCTTCCCCAAACAAGTGGGAGCGACCGTCCTGACCCAAGGTTCGAGTGGCACACTCTACGGAGTATTCTCCGGCCTCACGAAGAGCGGTATTTTCCGGATCACTCCCGCCGGAATGTACAAAGTTGTTCAAAAGACACCTCAGGGCGCGTACCTCCCCACTCTGTTGCTCGAAGGCTCCGATGGGAATCTGTACGGATTGATCAACGACACCCAAAAAGCAAACTATCCCGGCGCGGTTTTCGCAGTTAGCCCAAAGGGGAAGACCATCTTCAGTGAGGAACTCGATTGCAACACCGTTGGCTGCGATCCCCTTAGCCTGATCGAAGCGAGCGATGGTAACTTCTATGGCTTGACGCCCCTAGGTGGGACCGTGTCACCAGGGGATATTCAGAACGGCACGATCTTCAAAGTAGCTACTGGCCTGAAGGAGCGCTAGATGCACGAGAGCTTGGCCCTCGAGCGGACCTTGCAGCTAAGAGCTTGAGGCTGAGAGAGTGGAACTGGAAGCCGAAACAGCGGCAAGAAACCGCCTCAGCTTTTCTCCATCCAGTTTCCCGCCCGTCCGCACTCCCGAGCACACGTCCACGCCAAACGGCCCCACCTCGCGAATCGCCTGCCCCACATTCTCCGCCGTCAGTCCGCCCGCCAGAAACACTGGCACATCTACGCGCTCGCGGATCGCGCGGCTCAAACTCCAATCGTGCGTTCGCCCCGTCCCGCCCAGTTCCTTCACCGCCAGCTTCTGGTTTCCCGAGTCCAGCAGAATCCCATTCACCTGCGGCGCCACCCGCTCCGCCTCTGCCACCGACTCCGGCCCCGTAACATGCACCACCTGCACAATCGCAATCCCCGGCAGCGCATCTCGCAGTTCCAAGTAGGTCCCGCAAGTAAGATGATCGCAAATCTGAATCGTATTCGTCCGGCAGAACCGCTGCTGCGCCACAATCTCCTCCACGGTCTGCCGCGAAGTCAACAGAAACGTCCCAATCGCCGGCGGCACCGAAGCCGCAATCTCCGCAATCAGTTCGTCCGCAATCACCCCGGGCCCGCTGGGCATCTGCGACACCAATCCCACCGCCGACGCCCCGCCTTCGACGGCCACCGCCGCTTCATCAACGCCAGCAATGCAGCAAATTTTCACCCGAGGAATGCGCGCCGCTTTCATTTGTAATTAGCGATTTGTCAGTGAGTGATTTGTGACTTGCAATTTAGCTCGGCGATTGCCAGATTTCAAATTACAAATTGGAAATGGATTGGAAATTACAAATGTTTCTCCCTACTCCCCGTACGGCACCCAGATGTTCTTCACCTGCACGGCGTGCTCCAGAAACCAGCGCCCCTCGCCCACTTTCGCGTCGAACCAGTCAATCGCCCGCCCCTCATTCGTGAATACCTGCTTCAAATTCCCCACCGACATCGCCTTAGCCGCAGCCGCGCTCTCCTCGTCGACGAAGCTCCACAAAGCATCCACGTCATCGTGCTCGGCCAGCGTCTTCAAAAGTTGCGCGACATATCCCGTCACAATATTCACCGCCCCGCCCGGCACGTCACTCGTATCGAACACCTGGTACAAATCGCCCGCAATCAGCGGATACGCCTCCGACGGCACCGCGATCACCGTGTTCCCCATCGCCAGCGCCGGCATTACCAGCGAAATAAATCCCAGCAGCGGCGCCTCTCGCGGGCAAATCACTCCCACCGTCCCAATCGCCTCATTCATCGCAATCGCAATATTTCGAAACGGAGGATTGTGCACCGCCCCATCAAACTTATCCGCCCACGCCGCGTAAGAAAAAATGCGCTCAATTCCCATCTCCACTTCCGCCGCCGCCTGCTTCTCGCCCACCACCTCCGCCAGTCGCCGCGCAATCTCTGCGCCTCGCTGCGACAAATTTTCCGCGCAGTAATAAAGCACCTGCGCGCGATTGTGTGCCGTCGCCTTCCCCCACCCCGAAGCCTTCCGCGCCGCCTCTACCGCATTCCGAATGTCCTTCCGATTCCCCAGCGGCGCCTCGCCCAGCAATCGCCCATCCGCACCGCGCACCTCCATGCTGTATCCCGAATCGGGCCGCGCCTGCTTCCCCCCAATATAAAGTTTCACCGTCCGATCAATCGGATCGCGATCGACCGCGCTGCGCCGAGATTCCATCTCGTCGCCCGACTCCTCTTTTCCCGACGTCGTGTTCGCAGTTGCGTCCACGGCTTCGGCGGACAAGAGCGCATTTGTTTTTCCTGACGGCTGAGAGCTGAGAGCTGAGAGCTTCTTAACCCACGCCGGCTCCAAATACTCCCGCAGCCCTTCGCGCCCGCCCTCGCGCCCATACCCGCTCTCGCGATATCCGCCAAATCCGCACGCCGCGTCAAACATATTCGTGCAGTTCACCCACACCACGCCCGCCTTCAACTGCGCCGCCACCTGCAGCGCCACATTCACGCTCTCGCTCCACACGCACGCCGCCAGCCCATACGCCGTATTATTCGCCAGTTCCACCGCCTCGCTCGGAGTCCGGAACGTCATCGCCGCCAGCACCGGCCCAAATATTTCCTGCTGCGCCACAATCGACGTCGGATGCACATTGCTCAGCAGCGTCGGCGGATAGTAAAACCCGCGTCCCGGCAACGACACCTTCGGCTGCCAGCACGTCGCGCCCTCCGCCACTCCCTGCTCCACCAGTTTCCGAATTCGCTCCAGTTGCACGCCCGCCACAATCGCGCCAATATCTATCGCCTTATCCAGCGGAGGCCCAATGCGTAGCGTGCTCATCCGCGCCTGCACCTTCGCAATCAGCGCCTCGGCAATGCTCTCCTGCATCAGCAGCCGCGAGCCCGCGCAGCAAACCTGCCCCTGGTTAAACCAAATCCCGTCCACCAATCCTTCCACCGCGCTGTCCAGGTCCGCATCCTCAAACACGATAAAAGGAGACTTCCCGCCCAGCTCCAGCGAAAGTTTTTTGTGACTCGTCGCCGTCGCCGCGCGAATCGCGCGCCCCACCTCGGTCGATCCCGTGAACGCAATCTTGTCCACATCCGGATGCTTCACCAATGCCTCGCCCGTCCGTCCATCGCCCGTAACAATGTTGACCACGCCCGTCGGCAACTCCGCCTCCACGCAAATTTCCGCAAACGCCAGCGCCGTCAGCGGCGTAAACTCCGCCGGCTTCAACACCACCGTATTTCCCGTCGCCAGCGCCGGAGCAATCTTCCACGCCAGCATCAGCAGCGGAAAATTCCACGGAATAATCTGCCCCACCACTCCGCACGGCACATACTCGGCAAACTCCGCCTGCAAAATTTGCGCCCAACCCGCGTGATAATAAAAATGCCGCGCCACCAGCGGAATATCGATGTCCCGGCTCTCGCGAATCGGCTTGCCGTTATCCATCGTTTCCAGCACCGCCAGCCGCCGCGAGTGCTTCTGCACCAGCCGCGCCAGCGCATACAAATATTTCGCCCGCGCATGCGGAGCCAGCGCCTGCCACTTCGGCGCAGCCGCCCGCGCCGCTTTCACCGCGGCATCGATATCCCCCGCCGATCCCTGCGCCACCGCCGCCAGCCGCTCGCCATTCGACGGATCGACCGTCTCAAAATATTCCCCGTCCGTCGGCGCCGCCCACGCGCCGCCAATAAAATGCGCAAACCGCCGCCCATGCGCGTCCAGCCACGCCGAAACTTCTTTCGCATCTTCCGGCGCCGGCCCGTATTCCATGCTCACAAATTTTTCAGCAATGCTCATATCTTCTATTCTTCAGTGAATGGTCATCCCAAAATTCTGCAATGAGTTGTCAGCCGAAACTGATTAATGAATTGTCATCCCGAGCCCGAGCGCAGCGAGTGGGCGAGGGATCTGCTTCTGCCCGCGCCATCACACCTCGCGGCTCTCAAAAATCAGCATGTTCGGCGGGTCCGTCGTAAACGTCAACACGTCGGCCGCCGCGGCCAACCCCTCCCCGCTCGCAAATGCCTGCTGCACCGCCGCCATATCGTCGAAGTGCAACGTCGCAATCAGATGAAACCCCGACGCCCCCAGCGGCGTCACAATCGGGCCTTTGCTGATCTCATACTTCCGCAGCCCCGGAATTTTCTTCGCAATCGGAATGTGCGCCTCAAAATAATGTTTGTCAAAAGCCGCCGCATCCTTGGGCATCTTGTACATCACCATCAGTTGCGCCATCGATCCCCCTTATTGTTTTTGTGACTAAAAACTCTGCGAACTCCGCGACCTCCGCGATGAAAGCTCTCCGCCGCGGACGAATCCAGCCAACGCTACGCCAGCGGATGCCGATAACCCGCCGAATACCGCCCCGTAGCAAAATGCTCCAACTGCCGCTCAATATCCCCCAGCAGCCCGCTCGCGCCAAAGCGAAACATCTCCGCCCGCATCCATGACTCGCCTAACTCTTCTTTAATCATCCCCAGCCAGTCCAGCGACTGCTTCGCCGTTCGAATCCCGCCCGCCGGCTTAAAGCCTACCGCCATCCCCGTCTCCTGCGCGTACTCGCGGATCGCCCGCGTCATCACCAGTCCCACCGGCAGCGTCGCGTTCGTCGGCTCTTTCCCCGTCGAAGTCTTGATAAAATCCGCCCCCGCCATCATCGCCACCACGCTGGCGCGCCCAACGTTTCGCAGCGTAAGCAAATCGCCTGTCCCCAGAATCACCTTCATGTGTCTCGGTCCGCACGCCTGTTTAAACGCCGCAATCTCGTCATACAAAGCCTGCCAGCGCCCGCCAAAAACGTGTCCCCGCGTGATCACCACATCGATCTCATGCGCCCCCGCCTCCACCGATCGCCGAATCTCCGCCACGCGCTCGGCCAGCGGCGACAATCCCGCCGGAAATCCCGTCGACACCGCCGCCACATGAATCCCGCTGCCCTCCAGCGCCCCGAGCGCCGTCTCCACAAACGTGTGGTACACGCAAATCGCCGCGACCCGAATCCCCAACTCCCCTATTCCCAGCCTCTCCACGATCTCCGATTGCAGAGGCCGCCGCCCCTTCGCGCACAGCCGCCGCACCCGCTCGTCCGTGTCGTCGCCCGAGAGCGTCGTCAAATCCATGCACGTGATCGCGCGCAGCAGCCACGCCGCCTGCCATTCTTTCTTCACCGTCCGCCGCGCCGTCTGCGTCTGCGCGCGCCGCTCCACCGCGCTCGTATTCACGCGCACCTCGCGCACCCAATCCAGATTCAAAGGAATGCCGGTGTTGCGCGTCAACGGCCGTCCGGCAAGAATTGCAGTCGGCATCTCGCCATTATGAGCGCTATTAAGAGTTAGGCTGGAATCGGTCGCCATCGAAAGCGTGCTCGCCTTTTTCCTGCGTGGGATCGCGACTACGGGCTTGCTCTGCCCGCGGGTGCAGCAATTGTACGGCAGCCACCAGGAAAACGGCAGACCAGCCTTATAGGTGTAGAAAGGCGCAGGGCGGGGACCGCGCCACCAACAAGAAAACGCAAGCAAGAAAGCACAAACACCTGTGATGCCGGCGCTTGCGCCCTAGCCGATTGCTCCTACACTGTTTCCCATGGCGCACCACACCGCCAGGGAGAGCTATCGCAAGCTGTCGGAGCGGATCAACCGCTTCCCGCAAGGGGCCCCGCCGACCGATCTTCTGTTTCAAATCCTCGAGGTTCTCTTCACGCCGGCAGAGGCCGAACTTGTCGCGCTGCTTCCTATCAAGCCCTTCACGGCTGAAACCGCAGCCCGCCTCTGGAAGAAGTCTGAAGCCGAGGCCCGCAACATCCTCGAAGCCCTGGCCTCGCGCGGCATGATGCTCGATATCGAATCGCGCCATGGCCAGATGTTCGTCATGCCGCCGCCCATGGCCGGCTTTTTTGAATTCTCCATGATGCGCATCGGCGGCCATTACGACCAGAAACTCCTCGCTGAACTTTTCCACCAGTACCTCAACGTTGAGGAGGACTTTGTCAAATCCCTCTTCGCGACCGGCGAAACACAGATGGGACGTGCCTTCGTCAACGAGCGCGCATTGTCCCCGGAAAATACGCTCCACGTACTCGACTACGAACGCGCCTCCGAAGTCGTCGAGACAGCCTCGCACATCGGCATCGGCACCTGCTATTGCCGCCACAAGGCGTCGCATCTCGGTCGCAATTGCGAAGCGCCGATGGACATCTGCATGACCTTCAACTCCACTGCCGGTTCGCTGATCAAACACGGCATCGCCCGACCTGTGGATAAGGCAGAATGTCAGGATTTGCTCGCGCAAGCCCGCGCTCGCAACCTGGTGCAATTCGGGGAGAACGTGCGCGAGCGCGTGTCCTTCATCTGCAACTGCTGCGGATGCTGTTGCGAGGCTATGTTGGCAGCCAAACGCCTCGCCGTTCTCAATCCCATCAGCACCACCAACTTCCTGCCCGAAATCGCCGAGGACAAATGTTCTGGCTGCATGAAGTGTGCCGACTTCTGCCCGGTCGAAGCCATGGGCATGGTTTCTGCGGGGGACCCGCGCCGCCACAAACGCAAAAAAGCCAAAGTCAACCAAGAGATCTGTCTCGGCTGCGGCGTGTGCGCTCGGGTTTGCGAAAAGCAGGCCATCGGGCTGAAGCACCGCGGTCAGCGTGTCATCACGCCCGTGAATACGGCTCATCGTACGGTTGTGATGGCGATCGAGCGCGGCAAACTCCAGGAACTCATCTTCGACAACCAGGCCCTTGCCAGCCATCGCGCGATGGCAGCAATCCTTGGAGTGATTCTGAAACTGCCGCCGCTGCGGCAAGTTATGGCGAGCCGGCAAATGAAGTCACGCTATCTGGACAATTTGTTATCCAGTCATAAGTCGAAAGGCGCGCAAGCGTAAGTTAGAGAATTGCAGAGAGCAAAAGAGAGCCCACAATGGGGCGCCAGTATGGCCAATCATCATGCTCTGCAGTTCAGTAAGTGAGATTAAGGAGATCTATGTCTGATTTGCAGGCTCGATTTGCACAAGCTCAACGGGACGTGAACGCTCTTGCCGAACGCCCGGACAACGACACGATGCTGAAGCTATACGCTCTCTATAAACAGGCGACCCAAGGCGACGCCACGGGCGAGCAACCCGGCAGCTTCGATTTCGTCCGCCGCGCCAAATTCGATGCTTGGAGCGCAATCAAAGGCACCACGGCAGAAGCTGCACAGCAGCAGTACATCGACCTGGTTACTTCCTTGCGGCGCTAACTCTATTTATCGGTCGCGTTGGGGAGCGGGTGCCGGGTGTTGTTGCCTTGTCCCATCACACTCATGACCCGACGCGCGGGATCATATTGCTGGCGCAGCGCCAGCTTGGCGCGCTTTCGAAGGCGATATAAACGCCTGCCCCCACCTGCCTTGACACATCCGCGCTCGCGAACTACCCTACGCCCGGTTCGAATCTATCGGAGGTTCACCCTGAAAACACCACGCCGTCAGGCCATTCTTAGCGCAATCGTTCTCGCCACCGCAGTCTGGATCGCGGCCGCCGTCCCAGCAGTCGCCGCTTCGAAGAAGATCATCTTTGATACCGATCCCGGCACTGACGACGCGCTCGCCCTCATGCTCGCGCTCAACTCGCCCGAGCTCGACGTCCGCGCCATCACCGTCGTCCCCGGCAACGTCACCGCGCAGCAAGGACTCGAAAATGCCCTGCGCATGGTCTCACTCGCCAACCGCTGCGACATCCCCGTCGCCGCCGGCGCCCAGCACCCGCTCTTTCAAAAACTGATCACCGCCGAGTTCTGGCACGGCAAAAATGGCCTCGCCAACATCGAACTGCCGCCCAGCAAATGCAAAGTCGACCCGCGCTTCGGTCCCGATCTCATCATTCAATTAGTCCACGCCGCCCCGCACGAAATCACGCTTGTCCCCGTCGGCCCGCTCACCAACATCGCGCTCGCCGCCGAAATCGATCCCTCCATCGTCCCGCTCGTCAAAGAAGTCATTCTCATGGGCGGCTCCATCTCCGGCGGCAACGTCAACGCCGCCGCCGAGGCCAACATCTATAACGATCCCGAAGCCGCGCAAATCGTCTTCCAGGCCGGATGGCCCGTCACCATGGTCGGCCTCGACGTCGGCAACAAAACCCTCCTCGCCAAAAAGCATCTCGATCAAATCGCCCAAGCCCACGGCCCCATCAGCGATTTCATTCACCAGGTCGCCACATTTCTCGTCGATCTCTCCGCCAAGTTCGATTTTCCCGGCGCTCCCATGTACGATCCCCTCGCCGTCGGCGTCGCCATCGACTCCACTCTCGTCACCGCACCCGCCATGCACGTCGATGTCGAAACCCGCGGCGACTTCACCCGCGGAGAAACCGTCGCCAATCGTGAAGGCTACGTCGAGCGCAACGTCCTTCACGGCGACCGCTACATCATCGAAGGCGTTGACAAAGTCGCGCCCAACGCCAAAGTGTGCACCGAAGTCGAGGCCGATCGCTTCCTGCAATTATTCGTTTCCAGAATTCGCGGCAAGTGATTTCCTAAAGTTTCAAAGTTTCAAGGTTTCAAAGTTTCAATAACCTTGCGACTTTAAACTTTGAAACCTTCAAACCTTGAAACTATGAAACCTTAATCACAGGAGCCAAATGTTCACTCCCCAATCTCTCACCATCGCCCTCCTCATGATGATCACCAGCGCCATCTGCTGGGGTTCCTGGGCCAACACCTACAAGGGCGTCAAAAACTACCGCTTCGAGCTTTTCTACTGGGACTACGCCCTCGGCATCTTCGCCGTCTCTCTCATCCTGGCGCTCACCATGGGCAGCACGCCTCACGACTCCTCAAGTTTCTTGAATAATCTTCACTCTGCCGACACCACGAACATCGTTTCGACGATGGTTGGCGGCGCCATCTTCAATCTCGCCAACCTGCTCCTTGTCGCCGCCATTGATATGGCCGGCCTGGCCATCGCCTTTCCGGTTTCGATCGGGATTGCGCTGGTCGTTGGAACGGTTCTGAGTTTCGCTCTTCAGCCAAAGGGCAACGCGATATTTCTGGCCCTCGGCGTGGCCTGCGCGCTCATCGCCGTGATCCTCGACGGCAAAGCCTACGGCAGCCGCGGCGGTCAGGGACGCTCGGTTTCCAGAAAGAGCATCGTAATCTGCATCGTCTCCGGAGTGCTCATGGGATTGTGGAATCCTTTTGTGGCCTACGGAGCGACGCGCGGAAATGTGCTGACGCCCTACAGTTCGGTCGTTTGTCTCACGCTGGGCGCGCTACTTTCATGTTTCATCTGGAATCTCTATTTCATGAAGCACCCGCTGGTCGGCGAGCCGGTAAACTTCGGGCGCTTCTTCGGCGGACCTGCTTCGGGCCACCTTCTGGGGCTCATCGGCGGCTGCATCTGGGGCATCGGAACCGTGTTCAACGTCGTGGCTGGCAAAGCGACTGCGTTCGCCATCTCCTACGCCATCGGCCAATCCGCTCCCATGGTCGCCGCGCTCTGGGGAGTCTTCGCCTGGAAAGAGTTCGCCGGCGCGCCCTCCAAGGCCCGGCTCTACCTGACCCTGATGTTCGTTTTCTACTGCCTCGGCATTTTGCTGGTAGCCAAGGCCAACGGTTAGCCAGCCGCAGCTGGCGCTCTTAATCTATGAAAAACCAAATTCCCAGCCCCGCCCCATCACTCAAAATTCCTTGACTTTGCACAGCGCTTCCATTTATATGAGCCAGTTCCAAAAAAGCACCTTTTGCCGAATCTCCTCGCGCATGCTCACCTTGTTCGCGCCGGAGCTTCGGCCCAACTAGCCACCCGTTGCCGGTGGCGCGAGGAGCCCAATGTCCACGAATAAAGCCCTGCTCGTAGTCCTCTTCTGTTTCATCCTCACGATCTCTCCTCTTGCCTTCGCTCAGGCCAACGGCAGCTTCTCCGGCACCGTCGCCGATAAAACTGGCGGCCTCATCGCCGGCGCCTCCGTCAAAATTACCTCGCAGGGCACCGGCCTCGTTCGTGAAGCCAAAACCGACGGCTCGGGACACTACCTCATCCCCCTCCTCCCCGTCGCCTTCTACACCATCCACGTCGACGCCCAGGGTTTCCAGTCCGCCGAGCAAAAAGACGTCCGTCTCCAGATCGACGAGCAGCGCGAAATCGATTTCACTCTCAATCCCGCCTCCGTCACGCAAACCGTCGAGGTCAACGCCGAACAGGTCGCCGTCGAAACCACCAATCCCACCCTCGGCCAGGTCATCACCGCCGAGGAAGTCTCCGACCTCCCGCTCAACGGCCGCAACTTCGTCCAGCTCGCCACCCTCACTCCCGGCACCACCCAATCCACCAACCCAGCCAGCTTCTTTGCCAGCGCCGCCAGCAGCGAGGCTGCCACCCGCGGCGCCTTCTCTCTCTCCGTCGGCGGATCGCGCGAGCAAAGCACCGACTGGCTCCTCGATGGCAACGATAACAATCAGCTCGACGAGGGCGGCATCGCCATCTTCTCCGACATCGACGACATTCAGGAATTCAAAGTCCTCACCTATAACTACTCCGCCGAATATGGCGAACGCGCCGGTCCCACCGTCTTAGTCACCACTAAGTCTGGCTCCAACCAATTCCACGGCACCTTATTCGAGTTCTTCCGTAACACCAACCTCGACGCCAAGACTCCCTTCGTCGATACGGCCACGAAATTCAATCTCAATCAATACGGTGGTTCTTTCGGCGGTCCGATTCAAAAAAACAAGACTTTCTTTTTCCTCGACTATCAGGCCAAGGTGCAGCGCAAAGGCGTCCCTTTCACCGGTTACGTTCCGACGACGCAGATGATTACTCCCGACGCCAATGGGAATTACAACGAGAGTACGAATCCTCTTGGCATTACCAGTCTCACCAATCCATACCCCTACTTCATTGACCCAACGACCGGCGTTAAGAGCTTTGCCCCTTTCATCTGTAGTGTCAGCACTGGTCTCCCCATCGCTCCGGCACTCTCGGGTCCCTATGCAGGAAGTCAGGGACCGGTCACGTCTGGAGTTAGTACGCCGTGCCCCATCATTCCCGGCTCCCTGGTCAACCCCGTCGGACTTGCCGTTGCGCAGCTCTATCCCACCCCCACTCCCGGTATTCCTGCCGGCGTCGGTTACAACTACGCCAACCAACCAATCCGCCGGCTCAACGAAGGCACGGGTGACATTCGCGTGGATCACAATTTGTCCAGCCACGATTCCATCTTTGCCCGCTTCAGCTACGATCAGGCAACAAACTTCATCCCGGGAGGTTCGCCCACGTGGGCTGCGCAGAACGCTTTCGGCACCAACCAGAGCATTACCAACCATGGCCGTAATGCCATAATTTCTGAGCAGCACGTCTTTTCGACGAACACTATCAACCAGGTCACCGCTGGCTTCAACCGCATCTTCAATCACATTCTTTCCTACGGAGATTTCGCCGTTGCGCCCTGCGAATCAGCACGCTTGGGCATTTTCGGCGCCAACCTCGACAGCGTCTGCTCGCCCATTACCGGCTATCCTAGCAACCTTAATCAGGCGACCAATGACTGCATCAGTTGCGGCATGACGTCATTCCAGATGGGCAGCTACTTCTCCATCGGGGACCGCGGATACGCCCCCTACCAGGGCGGCACGAACGTGTATTCGATCGGGGACACCATTGACTTCGTGCGCGGCCGCCACGACATCCGTGTCGGTGCCACCTATCGCGCCGAGGAAATGAACATCCGAAACAACGCGTTTCAGGATGGCTATATCGTTAACTTCGGTACCGCCAGCGGCGACGACATCGCCGATTTGCTCTTAGGCAGCATGGGCGTGTTTTCGGCCCATGATCAGACCTTCCTCGGCGGTACCGTCGGACGCCGCTACAAACTGATACGTCCCTTCGTCCAGGACGATTTCCGGGTCACCAGCAACCTCACCCTCAACCTCGGACTGGCTTGGGCCATCGTCACTCCTGAGACCGAAGTAAGTAACCGGCAGGCGAACTTCGATGTCACCAACCTGCAGTGGTACGTTCCCACCGGTAGTCCCGGAATTGCCGGATGCACGAATTGCATCAAAACCGATGGACGCGTGGGCATTCAGCTCGACAAGACCGGTTACGAACCCCGCATTGGTTTCGCTTGGAAACCTGCTGGAAGGCAGAATCTTGTCATTCGTGGCGGCTACGCCATTTACCACGATTCTTCCTGGGATCAGGGTGGACAAGGCTTGTGGCAGAATCCGCCTTACTATGCTGAGGTTGATCCATATCCCCTGGGCGTTTGCACGCCCTTCGGCACCCCAGGCTGCGGCTTATCCAACGGATTTCTCCTTCCCGCTGGCACTCCAAGCACGGTCACTGTCGATGGCGGCGCCGGTGCGATCTATAACGCGCCTGTCAATCCCGGCAGCTATACCGGCACCATTCAGTCGATGAACCGCAACTTTAAGCTGGGATCGGTCCAGCAATTCAACCTCAACGTTGAGCAGGAGCTTCCCGGGGATGTCGTTTTCACTCTCGGTTACGCCGGAACTCGCAGCCGTCACATCCTCGTCAGCCAACTGAACGAGAACATCACCTCGCCGTCAGCTTGTTATGCCCAGACTCTAAACGGTAACTTCCAGCCTATTCCTAATCCGTTGTATAACCCCAGTTACTCACTGGGCTGCGGCATCGAAGCCGGTACTCCTTTTGGAAGTGTGTATCCTTACGGCCTGCCCTTCCAGGTCGTCGCCACCAACAACAGCATTGGCTCCGCTCAATACGACTCTTTGCAGGCCAAACTTGAAACCAAGAGCGCGCACCACGGACTCTACGCCCTGCTCGGCTACACCTGGTCTCGCAACTTCGATACAGGCCTGACGGATGGTTTGGGCACGAATCCGGGCGCGCTCTACTATCCCTTGCCCGGAACCGCGCGTATGGATTGGGGCCTTTCCCAGCTCAACCTCAACGACAGCTTTACCGCCAGTGTTCTTTATGATTTGCCATTCGGCAAAGGTAAGTACTTCGGCAGCGGTTGGAGCTCGACCGCCAACGTGATCGCAGGCAATTGGCACGTGAACGTCATCGAGAGGGCCACGTCTGGTTTCCCGCTCTTCGTCGTCGACAGCTCCGACACGTCCGGCATTTTCTTCAGTTACAACGGACTTACGGTTCAGCGTCCCAACGAAGTCGGCAATCCCGACGTGGCCGGCCCCGAGGGTGGGCAAACGAATTGCCCGGCCAAAGTGCATACTCTTCAGAACTGGTTTAACCCCTGTGCTTTTCAAATCGCTCCCGCCGGAGAACTCGGTACCGCCGCCCGAGCGCCCATTTATGGTCCGCGTTTTGTGAACACCGACTTCTCCATATTTAAGGACTTCCCCATGTCCTTCCGTGAGGGAATGAACCTTCAATTCCGGGCGGAGTTCTTTAACCTCCTCAACCATCCGCAATACTGGTTGGCAGGCATCAGCGGCACCGGAGAACAGGACGTAAATTCTCCGTCAAGCTTTGGCGTCATTAGTCAGACTCTCAACAACCCGCGACTGATTCAATTCGCACTCAAGCTCCGCTTCTAGCCCGCCCCTTCCCGGGCTGCCGCGTTTCCCACTCATCGCGCACTTTGCGATGAGTGGGTTTTGTTTTCATCACCGCCGCCATCTCTATACCCCTCCCACATTCTCGTCGCGCGAAGAACCCGCCTGTGATATATTGCCGCCGCCATGCTACCGCGCCCACTTCACGTGCTGCTCGCCGCCGCACTCGTCCTCTCCACCACACAGGCCTTCGCCCTCGACGAAGAAGGCCAGCCCGCTCCCCGCTTCCACGCCAAAACCGCAACCGGTGAAACCTTCACCAACGACTCCGTCAAAGGCAAGGTCGTCCTCCTCCAGTTCTGGACCACCTGGTGCCCCTACTGCCGCCGCGAACAATCGCTCGTCGACACCATCGACCGCGAGTTCGCTCCCAAGGGCGTCGTCGTCCTCGCCATCAACGTCGGCGAATCCAAAAAGAAGGTGAAGCAATATCTCCAGGAGACTCCGCGCTCCTGCCGCGTAGTCTTCACCGAAGACACCAATCTCGCCGCCATGTATCAGGCCAATTCCTATCCCATCTACGTCGTCATCGATCGCGATGGCAACATCGCCGCCGAACAACGCGGCGCCGGCGGCGAGCGTTCCCTAAGAAGAATGCTCCGCCAAGCCGGCCTCGACTCCAACGAGTAGAACTCTTCCTTAAACCGTCGTTCGGTGCGAATGAATGGAAGCGATTAGCCCGCTTCCCGCCTCCTACGACGGCAAGTCCACGCTGTTACGATATCCGAACACGAAAACTTCTCTCGAGTATTTGTTCTTGACGGCATTTGCATCTATGTGTAACCTCGCTTCCGGAAATTTGTTCTCGCCACCAGGGATGTTACTCACACTAAGCCGTTATGGAGGCGCTACCTTTGAATCGCATTCCCAGCGCGCGGGTTGGTCGTTCTCGCACTTTCGCACTCCTCTTTGCTGCCATCATTCTGAATCCGACAGTTCCCCTCGGACAATCGGCGAATCCGGGAAGTGGATACAAGGAGAACACCGGCCCCATGGCGAACGAGCAGGGATATGTAAATCTCAGGTCACTACAATCCATCAATTCTCTCCCCTCCATCCAGATTACGAGTTTGGAAGAAGCGGAAACTTACGTGAAGCAGGTGGCCGAGTTGTGCGGCGTGCAAGGTCCGATTCTTACAGGGGAGTTACTGCCGCGCGTTGTCCAGGGAGAATTGGCCGCGGCCCAGGACCCGTCCAAACTCGTCCCAGACGATCGCGTCGCCGAGGCCTTTAATTTTCTGTCCGATGAGTTCCAGGTTCCGCATCCGCAGCGCCTGACCGGAACCGACGTTCTGCAATTCAGAATTACCATGGCTGCCATTTACCCGAACGTTTTCAGTCCGAAGAACGCGGGTGGGGTTCGCCCGGTTGGAGCGCTCATCCTGTTGCACCAGCTCCTATTCAACGGCGGCGTGCCGGAGGGCGCCAAGAAGTTTGCCCAAAAAGATCCCCAGCCCGGAAGTTTCAAGGTCGACCGGTCCCGCAGCCGGGTGGCCATCGACAAAAGCCCCAACCTCATCGCGAGAGAATACCGGACCGCGAGCGCGACGTATTTCCAGCGACTGACTTCTGAAAAGATGCAGTCCTTCGTCGATTCCATAGCCAAAATCATGGCCTTTCCGGCCGGGAGATGAAATATGAGAGCAGCGTCAATGCAAGTAGCAGCAGTGGCATTGCTTGCCCTGTGCGTCCTCCTCACATGCAACTTTGACGCCTGCGGTGTGCCGGCACAGCCAGGCAGCCCGGCGGGTGGCTTTCCCGTTACGACCTATAGCGTGACTGAGGATCAGGACGGAAATATACTCTCGACCGGCGTGGTTCCGTATACGGAGGTTTCGGGCAATTGGGTGAGCGGAGGGACGGGCGGCTCGGTGACGTCGTTCGGGGTGAACAGCCCTTTCCTAACCGATGAAAACGGAAATGGGTTCGTCAACAACGGAGTAGTGAACGCTGACTGGACCACTACCGTCGGCTGGCCGTCGACGTCGTGCCCAGCCTTTTCGGGTTCAAACACAGATGCGCTTTATGTTGATCCTATAGCTGGCATTCCGTGGGTTTGTATCTTCATTCAATATACGGAGGAGGATAACACCTCCACCCACTACGCCCTTTCGGGGGCCGCGCCTTCGACCATCACTGCTTACGGGGACTTGGTAGCAACTTACGGCGATCCGGGACTGCGCGTGTACGTCGGCGGGGCATCGCCGTCGCTAGTCAATGTCATGTCCGCCACGAGCACCACGCCCGGATTAAGCGCAGTCTTTCCATTCCCCACACAGCCGAACGGTTCACCCCTGCCGGAGGGATTCTACGGGCTGCTCTCGACTAGTGTAGTGTCCCAGTGATAACGTAATTACGCTTCGACCGTCTATTTGGTATGACGGATAATCGAAGCTTGCTCAAGCTTACCGCTGAACAGAGGCAGGAGTTAGGACGCTGGGCGCAGT
>Ga0224558_1000109_pt1 | contig 93642 bp, 83 predicted proteins | sample 714S32024metaG_FD_180682 | JGI IMG/M metagenome (GOLD analysis project Ga0224558, IMG submission 180682) | Peat soil microbial communities from Stordalen Mire, Sweden - 717 S3 20-24 | ecosystem: Environmental > Terrestrial > Soil > Wetlands > Peat | place: Sweden: Norrbotten County, Stordalen... | reverse complement strand
GTAAACACTGGTTGAAATCCATTGTCGGAGCCGCCGTGGGATTTCAACCAGTGTTTACCCCGCCGCCGCAGGCCACGCAGTTCGACCACCCATGGACTTTGATTCTGTTTGCGCTGTTGGGGGTCGGCTGCGCTTTGTTGGCGCGGCTCTTGTTCATGGTCTATTTTCACATCGAAAAGTTCTTTAAGCGTTTCCCTCTGTGGGTTGCCGCAGGCATTGGCGGTTTTTGCACCGGCGTCATCGGTCTGCTGGTCCCTTCGGTGATTGGAACGGGCTATGGGTGGGCGCAATTTGCCATATCCCAAGACGTGCAGTTGTTGCCGCCGCTCCTGCTGTTGCTGGCGGCGGTGGCTGAGATCGTGGGCGCGTCCTTGACGTTAGGCTCAGGCAATTCGGGAGGCATCTTCGGCCCGTGCGTGGTCACCGGCGGCATGTTTGGGGGGGCCTTCGGTTATGGGGCGGCCTATCTCTTTCCTTCCGCGGTGCCGCATCCAGGCACTTATGCGATCGTCGGCATGATCGCTTTCTTTGCCGCCGCCGCCAAAGCGCCCATTTCCACGATCATCATGATTTCCGAGATGACCGGCGGTTATGGGCTGTTGGGGCCGGCCATGTTCGCCGTGGTCACGGCGTTCATTCTCTCGGGGAAACGAACGATCTTTCCCGCCCAAGTCAACAGTCGTCTCGATTCCCCATTCCATGCCGACGAGTTCGAGCCGATTGTGCTTCATCGGGTCAAAACCGCCGATGTCATGATTTACCTGCCTGTGTATGTGAACGCGAATGCCGCCGCGAGCGAGGCCATGAGTTTGATGGGCGATTATGGTTTGGCGAGCTTGCCGGTGGTGGAGCAGAACAAGTTGTCCGGACGGGTTACGCTCCTCGCTATCCATCGGGTCGCCGAGACGGAGCGCCGCACAGTGCAGGTCAAGGACGTGATGTCGCGCGATTGGCCCACGGCCTATCCAGACGAAGACCTCTTCACCATCCTAAAGCGATTTGCCGCCAAGGATGTCGGAAATTTGCCAGTAGTGACGCGGGAGAAACCCGATTGCCCCATCGGACTGGTTACCCGCTCCGGACTCTGGGCCGCATTGGAAACGGCCAAGGAGGAACGCGCGGGACGGCTTGCCAAGAAAGAAACGGAAGCGCAGTCCATCGATCCAACACCTTCCGCTTAATGATTTATATGAACTCGACCCGCAAAACCGGTTATGCCCCCGTTCTGAGAGTTTTCCAATCGAAAGACCAGACCAGGGCGTTTTACAACAAAATCAGTCGCGTCTATGATTTGCTGTCCGAACGCAGCGAAGCCCCCACGCGCAAGGCTGGATTGGTGTTGTTGCGCGCGCGCGCCGGGGAAAGCGTTTTGGAAATCGGCTTCGGCACTGGACACAGCCTCGTAGCGTTCGCGAAAGCCGTCGGGCCGAAAGGCACCGTGTTCGGCCTCGATTTGTCCGACAAAATGCTTCAGCGGGCAAAAATAAGCCTGGCCAGGTTCAATCTCCTCGCACGCGCCCAGCTGCGCTGCGCTGACGCGACGCAACTTCCTTACGAGGACAACAGCATGGACGCGGTGTTCATGAGCTTTACGCTTGAATTGTTCGACACGCCGGAAATTCCGAAAGTGTTGCGCGAGTGCAAGCGCGTCCTGCGGCCGGGCGGGCGCATCGTGGTGGTGGGGATGTCCAAAGACGCCAAACATGATCCGCTGGTCGGTGCTTTTGAATGGACGCACGAACACTTCCCAAACTTTCTTGACTGCCGCCCCATCTATGTGCGGGTGGCGCTGGAAAAGGCGGGGTTCAAAATCGAAAGCGCGCTGATGAAGCACATGTGGATTCCCGTGGAAATCGTTCGTGGCGCCAAAGTTCCGTAAGGGGACGGATCGCGGTTGCCACAGGCGCTGCATTCGCGCCTTGCGATCATTTATGTCTAAAACCACCGAGCGCCGAACCTCCCGCGGCAGCGCTGGTCTTGGAGCTTCCTCTGCAATGGAAACGATGTAAGTAATCCGGCTTGACAAAAGGTTAGCATTTACTAACTTGGCTGCGTGACGAGTAAAACGCGGCTTTCGGCGCGGGAACGGAAGGCGGCCATCGTGCGGGCCGCGCTGCCGCTCTTTGCCCGGCAAGGTTACGCGGAGACGACCACCAAGGAACTGGCCCTGGCCGCCGGAGTCTCCGAGCCGCTGCTGTACAAGCATTTCCCCAGCAAGGAGGCTCTTTATGGCGAAATCCAGAACCTCTGCTGCCAAGGCCATGACCCCGCCACGCGCAAATTCATCCATGTCATCACCGATCTGGAGCCGTCGGCCTCGACGCTGGTGCATCTGGTCTATTACCTGGTGCGCGCGCAGGTGCTGGGCAAACCGGCCGGTTCCATCGAGTGGGACACCTGGCAGCGCCTGATTGTGAAGAGCTTCCTGGAAGACGGCGCCTTCGCCCGCGCCATGTATCAGAACAGGTTCGATGAATTCTGCGCCCGCATCGAGGCCTGCATCGATGCCGCCATCGCTTCCGGCGACGCCGTCGCGACGCCGCTGTCCCCGGGGAACCGCGCGCGTTTCGGGCAACATCTGGGGGCCTGGCTGGCGCTGGTGCATTTGCCGCCCAAGCCGGCGATCAACTACAAGGCTTCCCGCGAAGAACTCGTTCACCAGGCGGTCTGGTTTATCCTGCGCGGCATGGGAATGACGCGCAAAGCCATCGCCACCTATTTCAACCCCAAGGCCCTGGATCTCTTTTTCGACGCCTAAAGTTAGTAACCGATCACCATGCGATACCATTTGAAGAATCCATTTGCGTCAGGTGTGCTGGCGGCCGCGCTGGCTCTCCTGGGCGCCTCCTGCCAGAAGGCGCCTGCGCCTCCCGGCGGCGCCGGGGCGCCTCCCGCGCCCACCGTCACCGTCAGCCAGCCGGAAAGCAAAGAGGTCACGGAATGGGACGAGTACCAGGGCCGCCTTGATGCGGTGGCCACGGTCGAAATCCGCGCCCGGGTCACCGGCTACCTCGACTCGGTCCATTTCACGGACGGGGCGGAGGTCAAGCAGGGGGACTTGTTGTTCATGATAGACCCGCGGCCGTATCGGGCGGATTTGGACCGGGCGGAGGCGGAGTTGCTGCAGGCGCAAACGCGTTTTGAACTGGCCAGCAACGATCTGGCGCGCGCTGAACGGCTGCTTGCGGCCAAAGCGATGTCCGCCGAGGAGGCCGACTCCCGCGCCAAGACGGAGCGGGAGGCCGCCGCCGCCATTCAATCGGCGGCCGCCACCGTCGAGATGTCCAAACTGAATCTGGATTACACCCGTGTCACCGCCCCCATCTCCGGGCGGATCGGGCGCAAACTCATAACGGAGGGCAATCTGGTCAATGGAAGCCAGGGCCAATCGACCTTGCTGGCCACGATAGTGGCGCTGGACCCGATCTATTGTTATTTTGACGCGGACGAGAGGTCGGTGCTCAAATACCGGGGATTGGCGCGGGAGGGGAAGGAAGAGAGCCTTGAGGGGGGCAGGCTGCCCTGCGAATTGGAACTGGCCGACGAAAAGGGTTTCCCGCACGGCGGCACCCTCAATTTCGTGGACAACCGCGTTGATTCCGGCACCGGCACCTTGCGGGTGCGCGGCGTTTTTGCCAATCCCGCCCGCATTCTGGAGCCGGGGTACTTCGCGCGGGTGCGCGTGCCCGGCTCGGCCCCGTACCGGGCGTTGCTGGTTCCCGACGCGGCGGTGGGGGCCGATCAGGGGGTGAAATTTGTCTATGTTGTCGATGCCTCCAACCACGCGCAAATCGCCCCGGTGCAACTGGGTCCTTTGATGGACGGTCTGCGCGTGGTGCGGGAGGGGCTTCATTCCAACGACTGGGTCGTCGTCAACGGTCTCATGAGCATCCGCCCCGGCGCGGCCGTCAACCCGTCCCGAAGCGGCGCCGCGCAAGAGGCGGCGGCCCGATAGCCCCCTGGAACGCGATGAAATTCCCACACTTCTTCATCGGCCGCCCGATCTTTGCGTCGGTCCTGTCGATTGTCGTTGTCCTCCTGGGCCTGCTGGCCCTGGTGCAACTGCCCATTGCCGAATACCCGCAAGTCGTGCCGCCGACGGTGGTGGTATCGGCGGTGTATCCCGGGGCGAACCCGCAGGTGATAGCGGACACGGTGGCGACGCCGATTGAGGAGGAAGTGAACGGGGTTGAAAACATGCTTTACATGTCGGCGCAGTGCGCGAGCGACGGCAGCATGTCGTTGACAGTAACCTTCAAACTGGGGACCGACCTGGACAAGGCGCAGGTGCTGGTGCAGAACCGGGTGGCCGTGGCCCAGTCGCGGCTGCCGGAGGAAGTGCGCCGCCTGGGCGTGACGACGGTCAAGCGGTCGCCCGACATCACGCTGGTTGTCAACCTGTTTTCGCCGGACGGGCGCTACGACCAGGTGTATGTGAGCAACTTCGCCTATTTGCAGGTCAGGGACGTGCTGGCGCGGCTGCCCGGTGTGGGGAGCATCAGCATTTTCGGCGCGCGGGATTACAGCATGCGCGTCTGGCTGGACCCGCAGAAGATCGCGGATCGGAATCTGACGGCCGACGAGGTGGTCAACGCGATCCGGGAACAGAACGTGCAGGTGGCCGCGGGGCAAATCGGGCAGCCGCCCATCGGCAAGGGGTTGAGTTTTCAATACATCCTCAACACGCAGGGACGGCTCACTGATGAGAAGGAATTCGCCGCGATCGTCATCAAGAGCGGAGCGGACGGCCAGGTGACGCATCTGGGGGACGTGGCGCGCGTGGAGCTTGCGGCGCTGGATTACAGCATGAACAGCAAGCTCAACGGGCACCCCACCGCCGCGCTCGCCATTTTCCAGTTGCCCGGCTCCAATTCGATCAAAACCTCCGACGCGGTTCACGCCGCGATGGAGGACTTGAAGAAAAGGTTCCCGCCCGGGCTGGATTACGGGATTGTGTTTGACACCACGGGCTTCACGCGGGAATCGATCCGGGCGGTGCTGCACACGCTGATCGAGGCGATGCTGCTGGTGGTGTTGGTGGTCGTCATTTTCCTGCAAACGTGGCGGGCCTCGCTCATCCCGCTGCTGGCGGTGCCGGTGTCGCTCATCGGAACGCTGGCGGCGATGTCCGCCATGGGATTCTCGCTCAACAACTTGTCGCTCTTCGGCCTGGTGCTGGCCATTGGGATCGTTGTCGATGACGCGATTGTCGTGGTGGAAAACGTCGAGCGCAACATCGCCCTGGGCCTGCGGCCGCGGGAAGCGACGGCCAAGGCGATGGATGAAGTCAGCGGTGCGGTCGTGGCGGTGGGGCTGGTGCTGGCGGCAGTCTTTATTCCGACGGCGTTTCTGGCGGGAATATCCGGGCAGTTTTACCGGCAATTCGCGCTGACCATAGCGTTTTCGACGCTCATTTCGGCCTTCAACTCGCTGACGCTCAGCCCGGCGCTGTGCGCCATCCTGTTGCAGCCGCACGGCGCGCGGGACGATTTTCTGAGCCGCGTGATGGCGCGGTCCTTGGGCTGGTTTTTCCACGGTTTCAACCGCCTTTTTGGCGCGGCCACCAACGCTTATTGCCAGGGGGTGCGGCGTTTGCTCCACGCCAACACCGTCGTCTTGCTGGTTTATTTGGGCCTCATTGCCTTGACATGGTTTGCTTTCAAGCGGGTTCCGTCGGGGTTTATTCCGCCGCAGGACAAGGGCTATCTGGTCATCGCGGCGCAATTGCCCGATTCGGCCTCGCTGGAAAGGTCCGATGCGCTGGTGGACCGCATCAGCACGTTGGTGCGGCAGACCCCCGGAGTCAAAGCGACCATTGACTTGGCCGGCCTTTCGCCGATCAGCCTGAGCGCCAGCCCCAACGCGGGCACGGTATTTGTGACCCTGGACGATTACCAAAAACGGACCCCGCATGGCCTCACGGGCGAGGTCATCGCGGCCGACTTGCGGCGGAAGCTGGCGGGAATCCAGGAAGGCTACGTGGCTGTATTCGCGCCGCCGCCGGTCAACGGGATGGGCGTGGTCGGCGGGTTCAAGATGGAGCTTCAGGACCGGGGCGGGGCGGGGCTGCCGGCGTTGCAGGCGGCGTCGGCGCGGTTGATGGCCGAGGCGGGAAAGGATCCGCGGCTGCAAGGAGTTTTCTCGACCTTCCGGGCGGGGACGCCGCAGCTTTATTTGGACGTGGACCGGCTGAAGGCGAAATCAATGGGGGTGCCCTTGAGTGATATATTTGACACACTCCAGATTTATCTCGGTTCGCTGTATGTGAACGATCTCAACCTTTTTGGCCGCACCTACCACGTCACCGCCCAGGCCGACGGGCCGTTCCGGCGGGAGCCGGAGGACATACTGCGTTTCAAGACGCGCAACAGCCAGGGGCAGATGGTGCCCCTGGGGACGCTGGTGAACGTGCGGGGGTCCAGCGGCCCGGACCAGGTCGTCCGCTACGACATGTATCCCGCGGCGGAGATCACCGGCAACCCGGCCCCGGGCGTCAGTTCGGGCGATGGGATCGCGCTGATGGAGAAACTGGTCCGGGAAAAGCTGCCGCCCACGGTGGGATTTGAATGGACCGATCTGACATTCCAGGAGATTCTGGAGGGGAACACGGCGTTCTTTGTGTTTCCGCTGTGCGTGCTTTTTGTTTTTCTGACGCTGGCGGCGCTGTATGAAAGCTGGTCGCTGCCGCTGGCGATCATCCTCATCGTTCCGATGTGCCTGCTCTTCGCGATTCTGGGGGTCTGGGCGCGGGGCATGGACAACAATATATTCACGCAGATCGGGTTCGTGGTGCTGGTCGGCCTGGCTTGCAAGAACGCCATCTTGATTGTCGAGTTCGCCAAGCAGCGGCAGGAGGCCGGACTGGGCCGCGTGGAGGCGGCGCTGGAAGCCAGCCGGCTGCGCCTGCGTCCGATTCTGATGACATCCTTCTCCTTCATTTTCGGCGTCATGCCGCTCCTGCTGGCCGTGGGAGCGGGAGGGGAGATGCGGCGGGCGCTGGGCACCGCGGTTTTCAGCGGGATGTTGGGAGTGACCTTCTTTGGAATTTTCCTGACGCCTGTCTTCTACAACGTCATCCGCCGCGTCACCGAACGTTCCGCCCCATGAAAGCAAGCTTCGTTCTATCCAGTTGGCTGGCCGCGCTGTGCCTTGCGGGTTGCGCGGCGGGGCCGGATTACAAGCGGCCCCAGACCGCGCCGCCCGCCGATTTCGCCGGCGCAACGGCGGCCGGATATTCCACCAACGAGCCCGCGGCCCCGTGGTGGCGCGGTTTCGACGATCCGGATTTGACGCGATTGATCGAGCGAGCGGCCGCCAGCAATCTCGACCTGCGCATCGCGACCGCCAATCTCCTGGAGGCCCGCGCCATGCGCCTGGGCGCCCGGGCGGACTTCCTGCCGTCCGCGGAAGGCCAGGCAAGCTACTCCAACGTCAAGTACAGCCAGGCCGGCCTCTTCAATGCGCCGGGCGTGCCGCGCCAGCAGGAATTGTACGACGCCGGCTTCGACGCCACGTGGGAGCTGGACATTTTCGGCCGGGTCCGCCGTTCGGAGCAGGCCAGTAACGCCGCTTATGAGGGCGCCAGGGAGGAACGGCGCGACGTTGAAGTGAGCCTGTTGAGCGAGGTGGCGCGAAATTATTTTGAATGGCGCGGGGCGGAAAATGAGCTGGCTGTGTTGCGCCGCAACGCGGAGAACCAGAATGAAACGCTCAAGATCACCCAGGCCCGGCTGGACGCGGGCAGCGGCACGGACCTGGATGTCGCCCGCGCCCGCGCGCAGTGGAACAACACCCTTGCGGAAATTCCGCCGGTGGAATCGTCCCTGGCCCATGCCCGGCACAGGCTGGCTGTGTTGACGGGACGCGAGCCGGAAGCGCCGGCCGCGGAACTGGAAGAAGGCCGGCCCTTGCCCGCCCTGCCGCGGTTGGTGGCCATCGGCAATCCCGCCAGCCTGCTCCGCCGCCGCCCCGATATTCGCGCGGCCGAACGGAATCTTGCGGCGCTGACGGCTCGAACGGGAGTGGCCGCCGCCGATCTTTTTCCGCGGGTGACGTTCAATGGGGCGATTGGACTTCAAGCGACCAGCTTCACCGGGTTGGGCGGGCCGGCGTCGGACACCCGCTCCTTCGGCCCGGCCATCACGTGGGCGGCGCTGGATTACGGGCACGTGCGGGCGCGGATCAACGCCGCCGGGGCGGCGGCGGAGGCCGGGCTGGCGGCTTATGAGAAGACAGTATTGACAAGCCTTGAGGAGACTGAGAACGCGCTGGTGGATTTCGGCCGGGCGCGGGCGCGGCGGGAGTTTCTCGCCGAGTCGGTCAAGGCAAGCCAGACGGCGGCGGCGCTGGCGCGGAGCCGTTACGACAACGGAGCGGCGGATTTTCTCGCGGTGCTGGACGCCGAGCGTGTGATGCTGGAGGCGCAGGATCAACTGGCCCAAACCGAGACGCAAACGGCGACCGCGCTGATCGCGGTTTACAAAGCCCTGGGCGGCGGTTGGACGGAACCGGAGGGAAAAGGGCCGGCTCAGAGCGGCGGGGGAAAATGACGAATGTCTAAGCACCAATGACGAAAGAATTCCCAAATGACTCAATGACGAAATGGCCGCTCGAAGCCGCTTTAGGCACTGGGGCTTCGTCATTCCTTGACGGCTGAAGGCGTTCAGCCTTCCGTGAGCGCGCTGAACAACGCCTGCATTTCCTCATCGACTTGCGCGGGGTCGGAGAGTGTTTGGGCGATTTCCTCGCGCAGCAGCGCCCGGTAACGCTGACGCAGCCGGTGGACCGCAACGCGCGCCGCGCCCTCGGTCATTTCGAGCGCGGCGGCGGCCTGGGCGTAAGGGATGTCGCTCTTGCCGACCATCAAAAAAGCCTTCAACTGCTCATATTGTCTGGCTTTGCCTTCGGCCGCGCTTTCGGCGCGCAGCCGGGTGATGACGTGTTCGAGCACCGTCACAGCCCAGGCGCGGTCATAGAGATTGTCCGGACTCAACGTGTCAACAGGAGTTATTTGATAGCGGTCGTCGGCGTCCTGCCAGTCCAGAGAGAGAGGCGCCGCGCCGCCGCCGCGTTTCTGGCGGTTGGCGCGGTCCCATTCATTGGCGAGAAAGCGTTTCATGGCCATGAGCAAAAAAGCGCGGAATTTCCCTTTCTCGCTGCTGATGCCTTCCAGGAAATTCTTTTCCAGCAGGCGGGCGAAGAAGGCCTGGGTGAGGTCCTCGGCATCCTCGCGCGAATGGCCGTGCCAGCGAACGTAGGCGTAAAGGGGAAACCAATAAGCGCGGCACAACTCTTCGAGCGCAACGTCCGCCTGCGCCGCCCCGCGCCGCCCGGCGGCCAGCACGACCGTCCAGCGCGTGGTGGCGAAAACGCCGCCGCCCGCGCTGGTCATTGGAGTTGCATCATCCGGACTCAAAACGCTCGTTTCTCGCGGCCCATCTCCTACTGCGCCAGATCTGAGAGGGCGTCGTTGCGAGTCTGCGCATCCTCAATGGCTTTTGCTATCTCGATGGCCTGCTTTCTCAGGCCGCGCTTGGCCAGCAGGCCGGCCGCCTCGCGCGCGGCCCGGCTTCGCTCCGGGAGGGCGCCTATCTGCCGGAGCGCATCCTTGACAAGGCCCTCTTCGCCCGCGTTGGCCGCATCCAAGGCCACAGCGGCTGACGATTTGTTTTTTAGAAAGGGATCGCTAATCTCCGATGCCGCTTCCAATCGCTCGGCCAGCGCTTCCCGCGTTGCCTTGGTTGCCTCATCGGAAATCACACCATCCGCGTTTGAGGTTTCGGCTTGCCCGGCTGCCGTTCTCATGTCGTGCCGCCACGCCAAGCGCCTCGCCACCGCGACGGAAAGGATGGTCCCCGCGATCAGCAGCAGCACGGCTGTCAAGCCAAGCGCCGGTGTCATCCACTTCCAGTCCGCGCCGTGGACGCCAGGCGGCTTGGCAGCCGGGACCGGCCGCACCTCCGTGCCAGAGGGTCCGACATCTGCCGGCGCCGCGTTGGCAGCGCGCCCGGCCGCTCCGAAGATGTCTTCATAGGCATACATCAGCGCGGCCTTTGCGATGGGCGCGAGGACAAGGTAACCAACGAGAAAAACCACCGTCCCCGCCAGTTTGAGCAACAGCAAAATGATGACGAAACCGAAAAATGCCCACCAATGTTTGGATACGATCTTGCGGCTCAGTTCCATCGCCGGCCAGAAATCGAGTCCTTTATCCATGATCAGAGGCAGGGTGAATGTCCACGCCACCAACAGGTAAATGCCAGGCAATACCAGGCAGATGAACCCAAGCCCTATCAGGAGGGCGGACACGAAGTACGCCAAAAAGAGATGCAGAAAACGATTGCTGAAACCGGAGAAAGCCGTTTCGACCGCCGTTCTCTCCCCGCGAATCCTCTTAAGGAAAAACATCCACAGCCCGCCGGCCAGCGGACCATTCACCAGGAGGCCGATCACCGATCCTTCCGCCATGACATTGCCATTGTCCGACCAGAGTCCGGCTTCGGCCGAATTGGCGACCGCCCACAGCGCGGTAAAGAGCGCGCAGATTCCGACAATGGGCCAGAAATCCGCCCACACCAGCGCCCAGCCGCGACGCAGGCAACTGCCGATGTCCAAATCGTAATCCCGCTCGATTACTTCCCGCGCCAGCGCCTCCCCGCTGGGCGGCGGCGCGGCAGGCTCGCTGCCGGCGATTTCATCCACCGCCGTCTTCACCTGGCTGACGTGTTGGTAGCGGCGCTCGGGGTCCTTTTCCAGGGCGCGGAGCACGACGTCGTCCAGGCGCACGTCCACCGCCACTTTGCGGGACGAGGGCGGGGGGAATTTGCCCAGCGGCAATTCACCTGTGAGCATTTCATAAAACACGACGCCCAGGGAAAAAATGTCCGCGCGATGATCGACGGCCGCGGGTTTCTCCACTTGCTCCGGGGCCATGTAATGGGGCGTGCCGATGGCGCCCTTGGTTTCGGTGATGGCAACCTCCTGCCCGCCGCCCAGAATCTTGGCGATGCCAAAATCGGCGATCTTCACCCGCCCCTTCTTGTCCACCAGAATATTCTCCGGCTTGATGTCACGATGCACGATGCCTTCGTCATGGGCAAACTGGAGCGCCTCGCAAATCCGCGGAACAATCTGCAACGCCTCGCGCGGAGACAGTTGCCCCGCCTGCTCCAACTGGCGCAGGTTCAGGCCATCGACGAATTCCATGATGAAGAAGGGCATCCCGTTGACCTGGCCGAATTCGTGGACCGCAACGATGTTGGGATGGGTCAGCTTGGCCAGCGCGCGCGCTTCGCGGTTAAACCGTTCTACAAAGCCCGGGCCGCCCGCCGTCTGCGGCGGAAGAATTTTCAGCGCGACGATTCGATCCAGCGCCGGCTGACGCGCCTTATAGACCGCTCCCATGCCGCCTTTGCCGATAAACCCGAGGACTTCCAGTTGCGGAAACAATCTGGCCACCTCCTCGACACCCGGCGGCAGAAACGCGGCCGCTTCGGGCTGTGTGCCGGTATCATTTAGGGCGCCCTGTTTGAACAGGCAGGCAGGGCAAAGCCCCGCCAGCACTCCCGAAGGGAGCGGTTCACCGCATTTGGGACACTTGTTTTCCATATTCTGGCTCGCCTCGGATTCACTCATATACCCTTCTCCTAAGCAAATCCCGGAAAATGTTACACGATTGTCTTTTCGCCGTCCGCCTTTTGCGCTATTAAGCGGGTGTGTATCTCGAGTATTACGGGCTGAAGGAACCGCCCTTTAATATCACGCCCAATCCGCGGTTTCTGTTCTTCAGCGCCAAACATCGCGAGGCCTTTAATCATCTTCTTTATGGCATTCGCGAGCGCAAGGGGTTTGTCCAGTTGACCGGCGAAGTCGGGGCGGGAAAGACGACGCTTTGCCGGGCGTTGCTCGAGGAGCTGGGGCCGGGCTTTTCCACGGCGCTCATTCTCAACCCCGTCATGGACGCCGATCAACTGATGAAGGCCATCGCGATGGAGTTGGATTTGCAGGTCAAGGGGCTGGACCGCCTGGAAACCGTCGCCGAAATCAACCGGTTTCTGCTCCAACAGGTCGAGCGCCACAAGGATACTGTCCTGATCATCGACGAGGCGCAGGACTTGACGCCTGAGTTGCTGGAGCAGGTGCGGTTGTTGTCCAATCTCGAAACCGATGAACGGAAGCTTTTGCAAATCGTGCTCATGGGGCAGTCGGAGTTGAGGGACCGGCTCAACGAGCACAGCCTGCGCCAGTTGCGCCAGCGCATTACCATCCGCTACCATTTGAATCCCCTGCGCCGCAATGAAATCGGCCCCTACATCCAGCATCGGCTCCAAGTTTCCGGGGCCAACGGGACGCCGTATTTCACCGCGGCGGCGTTGTGGCGCATTTTCCGATATAGCCGGGGGATTCCCCGCCTGATCAATGCCGTGTGCGACAAGTGTCTTCTGGCGGGATATATCGAACAACGGGACAAGATCGATTTTCGCATGGCCGGCCGGGCCGTGCGCGAATTGGAAGGGCAGATCGATTTATGAGCCTCATCAACGACGCCCTCAAGCGCGCCAGCCAGTCCGATAAGGACCGGCCAGGCCAGGCGCCCCCGCCCCGACCGATTGAACCGGTGGTTGGCGGGCAAGACCGGCGGCTTTCCTGGATTTTGGCGGCTTTTGTGGCTATTGCCTTGCTCATGGCGGGATGGTTCTTCTTGAAATGGATGGGTACAGGCCGTTCAGCCGTTGTCGCAACGACCGCCCCGGCGCCGGCGGGCGATGTTGTGGCGGCGCCAGCGCCTCCGCCTCCTCCTCCGGTCGTGGCTCAATCGCCTCCGCCGCCCGCAAAGCCCGCGGAACCAATCCTCGCCGCTCCGGTCGCTCCCGTCGTCGAGGCGCCGTGGCCGGCGCCATTGACCTTGCAGGGTATTTTCTATAATAAAACAGCTCCGCGCGCCTTGATCAGCGGAAAAACAGTCGGACTTGGCGACACCGTCAACGGCGTGCGGGTGGCTGGAATTGAATCCGACCGGGTGGTTGTGGAATGGAACGGACAGACCAAAGAACTGGTGCTGGAAGGCCAATGAAGGAGTAGATTTACATTATGGATAACGAACGAAAAACGCTGGATGATCGCAACAAGATGCCGGAACTGGAGCGCCTCCGCCACTCCTGCGCGCATGTCCTGGCCACCGCCATCGCCAAGCTCTGGCCCGACGCCCAATTCGCCGCCGGACCGCCGGTTGAGAACGGCTTTTATTACGACGTGGAAGTGTCGCATCGCATCTCGCCAGAGGATTTTCCCAAGATCGAGGAGGAAATGAAGCGGGTGGTCAAGGCGAACCAGACGTTTGAAAAGGTGGTCGTGCCGCGCGCCCAGGCGTTGGAGGACGCCCAAAAAGGCCGGCTGGCCGCGCTGGGCGAACGGGCCGTGCCGAGCAAGTTCAAGCTCGATATTGTCCAGAACATTCCCGAAAGCGAGCCGATTTCCTATTTCAAGAACGGCGATTTCATCGACCTCTGCGCGGGGCCGCACGTCATGCGCACGGGGAACATCGGCGCGTTCAAGCTCACGCAAGTCGCCAGCGCCTATTACAAAGGCGACGAGCGCAATCCCCAACTCCAGCGCATCTACGGCACCGCTTTCAAGAATAGAACCGAGATGGACGCCTACTTCGCGATGCTCGAAGAGGCCAAACGCCGCGACCACCGCAAGATCGGCCAGGAGATGGGATTGTTCGCGCTGGACTCCGAATATGTCGGGCCGGGCCTGCCGCTTTGGCTGCCCAAAGGCACGGCGATGGTGGAGGAATTGGAGAAGCTGGCCAAGGAAACGGAATTCGCCGCCGGCTACGTCCGCGTGAAAACGCCGCACATCGCCAAGGAGAAGATGTATTTGACAAGTGGTCATCTGCCGATCCTTTACAAGGATTCGATGTTTCCGCCGATGACACTGTTCAGCGAATCCGGGAGCGATGACGCGATTGGTGATCGTTACTATCTCAAGGCGATGAACTGCCCGCATCATCACCGCATTTTCGCGGCGGAGCCGCGCAGTTACCGGGACTTGCCGTTGCGGCTGGCGGAGTACGGGACGTGCTACCGCTACGAGCAAAGCGGGGAGCTGATCGGGCTGATGCGCGTGCGGTCGTTGAACATGAACGACGCGCACATCTATTGCTCGGAGGAGCAATTCGCCGCCGAGTTCAACGCCGTCAACGAGATGTATCTGAAGTACTTCAAGATTTTCGGCATCGAGAAATACATCATGCGTTTCAGCACGCACGACCCCTCCCGCCTGAGCGGCGACAACGCCAAATTTGTCAACGAGCCGGAGCTTTGGAAAAAGACCGAGGACCTGGCGCGGCGGGTGCTGGTGGAATCGAAGATCAATTTCGTGGAGGTCCCCAACGAAGCCGCCTTTTACGGTCCGAAAATCGATGTCCAGGTCTGGAGCGTCATCGGGCGCGAGTTTACCCTGGCGACCAACCAGGTCGATTTCGCCGTGCCCGCCCGGTTTGGGCTGAAATACCACGACAAAGACAACCTGGACAAGACGCCCTTGTGCATTCATCGGGCGCCGCTGGGGACGCACGAGCGGTTCATCGGCTTCTTGATCGAGCATTACGCGGGGAATTTCCCGCTCTGGCTGGCTCCCGAACAGGTGCGCGTGCTGACCATTGGCGAGGACGAGAAACTGGTGGAGTACGCCAACTCCATCGTGCGGGAGTTGCGCGGCCATTTCGTGCGCGCGGAGGCCGATCTTTCGTCGAACAAAATCAACGGCAAAATTCAGGAGGCGGAGAAGGCGCGCGTCCACACGATGCTGGTCATTGGCGGGCGCGACCTGGAAGCGGGCAACGTCTCCGTGCGCCTGCACGGCAAAGGCAGCATTGGCGCAAAGCCCAAAGGGGAAGTGGTGGCGGACATATTGCAAGCGATCCGGGAGCGGCGGCCATAGGAACAAAAATGAGAACCGTGATGGACGGGGCCGCCCCGGCCTGATAAAGTTTCCAAGTCCAGTTATGAATGAATTCAAGTTCTCCTGCCCGAATTGCCAGCAGAACATCCAGGCAACACCGGAGTATTCGGGCGCCCAGATCAATTGTCCATCGTGCCAGCAGCCCATAATAGTGCCGCAGGCTCCCAGCGCCCCGGTGCCGCACGCGGGCAAGCTCACGATGGCGGCTTCCACCACCAGCCACGCTGCCACTCGCACGCCGGTCATCGCCGCCGGGCCGCTGCGAAAGAAGAAGGACTACACCAACCTGATCGTTGGACTGGTTCTGGCGGCGGGCGCCATTTCCGCGGGCATCAACTTCGGCCCCGGCCTGTATGCCAAGTATATCCACCACGCTGCGGCTCCCGTGGCCGCAGGCGCTCCGGCCGAGCCGACCAATGAGCCGCCGCCACCCCCACCGGAGTTGACCACCGATGAGATCATGCAGAAACTCGCCGAGACCTACAAGGGGCTGACCAGCCTCGCCATAAAGGGGACATCGGTCGCGGACATTGACCCCACGCAATTCAACAGCGCCGCCAAACCGGTGAATTCGACGGCGACCGTCGCGCTGCAAATGGGCCGCCCCGGTTACTACCGCATGGAATGGGAGCGGACCCTGGCCGGAATGGCGATGAAAGGGGCGGCATGGAACTCCGGCAAGGGTGACTTCGTGGGTTACGACCCCAATCCGCCGGGGAAGGTCAAGAACCGCCAGACCGCCATCACCACGGCCACGGCGGCTTCGGCCGCGTTGTGTGAATTGGTCATGCAGTTGTTCTTCAGCGACACCAACAATCTGACAACGCAGATCAGCGCATTTACCCGGACCAATGGAACGGCCATCAGCGACCAGGATTGCTACATCCTGGCTGGAGAACTCCCGGCGCACACCGTTTTGCTGTGGGTGAGCAAGTCCAGCTTTCTCATCCGGCAAATCGAATTTGATTACGGCGGCAAGATTGACCCGCTCATGCTCAAAAGCCTTCCGCTGGCGCAGCGGGACCTGTTGACACGGTGGTCCAAATTGAAGGGCAAGGTGGTTGAAACCTACGATAACGTGGAGAGCGATCGGACCTTGGGTGCCTCCGCCTTTGAATCCCCTTACACGCCCACCGCCGCCGCCGCCGCCGCGCCTCGCAACCGCGGAGGACAACGCCGCGGGCCGCCTCCCGGCGGCACTACCGCAACCCAACTCACGCGCCGCGTCACACAGCAGCCGGAGCAGCAGCCACCGCCGTAATTGATCCGGCGACCAGGAAACCCAAGCCATGAACGGATACCTCTTTACCGCAAGTGTCAGCCGCTCCTTGCTCCGCGAGGCCGCTGCCAGCCGGCGGCCTGCCGCGCACCGCCCGCAAACCTGGAATGCCTGCCTCAGTTCCATTGTATGCTCCGACAACGCGGACGAAGCGAAGAAGCTCTTTGAAGCGTCGCTGCACGCGTCACCGGAAGGGGAGGACCCATTTGAGACGCAGATCAACAAACTCGTGGCGGCGCAGTTTGTTGAGCAACTGCTGATGGAAAAGGACTCCGCTCCGATTGACTGGCCGCAAATTGCAAAGCAAGCGCAATTGGACCTGGAATCAACTCCCGCCGATGATTTTGAACAGGGCTATTGGGTGGACGTCAACGCCTTCCGCCGGCCCTGCGCCAACCTGGAGGCCTTGCGCCAGGCCTTGCCCGAGGACATTCGCTCCGGCCTCAATTGGGCCGAAGAGAAACAGTTCTTCTTTCTGCTCAGCGTTCTGAGTCCGCCGCCGCCGCCGCGTCCCCAAGCCGAAGAGGCGGACGAACCTGGGGCGGGCGCTCCCGATGCCGCGCCAGAGCCGGACGAAGCCGCCAGCGGGGCTGCGGGCGGCATCTTCGACACGCAAGCCGATTTCCCGGAAGTGGCGGACAAGGAATCCGCCGTGTTGATTCGAGCGCGCAACTCCGCCGTGGCCGCATGGCTGTGGCGCAAATACGCCGCCAACGCGAAGTTCGCCCGCAACCAAATCCGAATCGATCCCTGGTGCGGCGTGATGGGAGTGGAACCAACAAAGTAGCGCGTCCTACTTGCCCTCTCCGCCTCCGGTTTGCTAAACTGCGCACCATGCCAGAGCGGGACAGCCGGACTTACGAGGTGACTTTTTGCAGCCGTGTTGCGGGCTGGGCCAACGAGTTGTTTAATCAGCGCCCGGAATGGCCATTCCGCCGCGCGGAAATTGAGGAATCAAAAGCCATCAATCGCAAACGTTCCGACCTCCGAGTCTATGGCGACGCGGCAAAATTGATTCTTGCCGGGGAAGTGAAGATGCCCGGGACGGATCAAGGCCGCAGCGCATATCACCCCAACTTGATCAACGACGCGTCCTCGAAAGCCGACAATGCGGGTGCGGAGTTTTTCTTTACCTGGAACGTAAACCAGTTCGTGCTTTTCGACCGCAAGAAGTGGCATCTCCCAATTTTTGAGCGGCGGGTTAAGGATTATCCGCTTGGATTGGACCTGGAAAAAGCGGAAGACGTTGACCGTGTCGAGGTCGAAGCTCGCATCAAGGGGTTTCTGGCCGAGTTCTTTGGCGAATTAGCGGCTATTCTCTCGGGCCAACAGCCTGAGTGGGGAATGCGACTTGACGAATGGTTTATTCGCGCCTTTGAAAGCCATATTGCCTGGCCGGTAAAACTCACGGCGGAATTCCTTTTCGCCAAGGCTTGCGCCGACAAAAGCTTTGACCATAAGTTGCAGGATTGGCTGGGTGTCGAACAAGGCTGGCAGTTTACCCGCAACGACCCCATTCAGTGGCGGGAAATTCTCGACCGCGCCGCCCGGACGCTTTGTTATGTTTTCGCCAACCGCTTGATTTTTTACGAATCCGTTCGCGCCAAATTCACGGAATTGCCAGCGCTGGCCATCCCCAAGGCCATCAATTCCGCCGATGCGCTCTATTCCCATTTCCAAAGAGCCTTTCAAAAGGCGGTTGACGCGACAGGCGATTACGAAACACTTTTTTACCCGTCGGAGAAGGATTGGGCCGGGCCGTTCATTTTTGGCCACGACGATTCGGCGGAAGCGTGGCGTTCAGTCCTTTACAACTTGGAGCCGTTTAACTTCAAACTTATTCCGACGGATATTTTGGGCGGCATCTTCCGCCGCATTATTGACCCAACGGAGCGGCACAAATTCGGACAGCATTACACCAACGAAGACCTGGTAGATGTGGTCAATGCCTTTTGCATCCGCAACGCCGAAGACAACGTGCTGGACCCCGCTTGCGGCTCAGGGAGTTTCCTGGTTCGCGCGTACCATCGAAAAGCCTGGCTCAAGCAGGACGAGCGGCGGACGCACCCGGGCGTCACGCATCAAGACCGCCTCTCCCAAATCCACGGCGTGGACATTTCCGTTTTTGCCGCTCACCTGTCCACGTTAAACCTAGCGGCGCGCGACATCAAAGACGAAGAAAACTATCCGCGTATCCGGCGCGGCAATTTCTTTGAAGTCGCCGACGAAGTGGCCAGGAAGAAGCCGTTTTGCCTTTTGCCGCAAGGCTTGCAAGGCGAGCGCACACCCGGCCCCATTCACCTGCCGCCTCTCCAGGCCGTTGTCGGCAATCCCCCTTATGTGCGGCAGGAACTCATTCCCAGACGCGGGCAGAAGGGCGTTGCGCCGATGTCCGCCAAAGAGGACCTGATGCAATTCTGCGCCCAAGCCTGGCCCGGCCTGACCCTCAGCGGACGCAGCGATCTGCATTGCTATTTCTGGCCCGCCGCCACGCGATTCCTGGTCGAAGGCGGATGGTTTGGTTTTCTTGTCTCTTCCAGTTGGCTGGACGTCGAATACGGCTTTGCCTTGCAGGAATGGGTTTTGAGCAACTTCCGGATCCATGCGATTTTTGAGAGCAACGCGGAACCGTGGTTTGAAGATGCCCGCGTCAAGACGTGCGCAGTCATCTTGCAGCGTTGCGCGGACTCTGCCCTGCGTCAGGCGCAACTTGTCCGCTTTGTGCGGCTTGACGCTCCGCTGAACACCATCCTTGGCGACCGAGCCGACGACAATGCCCGGCAAGACGCGGCTGAGAAATTCCGGGCCGCCGTCCTGGCTTGCAAGCGGAACGCCACGCGGGAGGGCTGGCGGGTGGTTTTGAAACAACAGAAAGACCTTTGGGAAGACGGCCTGCGAGCAGGCCGCCTGTTTGAAATGCAGCGGCAGCGCGACTTGGCGGATAACGTGAAGGCGGAAGCCGGCGCGGATGATGACGAAAACGGCGGGCCGGAATTCGACGAGAACGGCAACGGCAAGCTGCATGAAATCTCGGCCACAGGCTACGGCGGCGGCAAGTGGGGCAAGTACCTTCGCGCGCCGAATTTTTATTTTCGCGTCATGGAGCGTTATGGCAGCCGCTTCGTGCCGCTGGGCGAAATTGCGACAATACGGTTCGGCGTCAAGAGCGGCTGCGATGCCTTTTTCATGCCGCGCGATGTGTCGGCCAAATTCCTGGAGGATTATTCCAAGTTGGATTGGAACGAGGCGCCGCTGATCAACCATTGCAAGCGCGCGGAAGTTGAATCTGGGACCGTAAAACTAATTCAAGCTGGAGACGGCACAGTGCATCCGGTGGAAGCACGATTTCTTGCCCCGGAAATTCACAGCTTGATGAAAGTGAGCCGCCCTGTAATTTCAGCAAAGGAGGTCGACCGGTTAATTTTGCTAGTGTCTGATGAGATGGGAAATTTAAATAAGACACACGTACAAAAGTATTTGCGGTATGGCGAGCGCCATTCGTTCGCCTCGAAAAAGAGCAAGGCTGTTCCTGTCCCCAAACGGGCCACGTGTGCCAGCCGCAATCCGTGGTATGACCTCACCTACACGAGACCAGGTACGTCGTTTTGGCCGATGGCACAGCAATATCGGCATGTGATTCCCGCCAACCCAGAGGGCTTGATCTGCAACCACAACCTCTTTGATATACATCCGTTTGAGCTATCCCAAGAACAGGTTTCAGCTCTGCAGGCCATCTTAAACTCAACGCTGCTCGCAAATTTCAAGACTTTCTATGGCCGCTACGCCGGGACCGAAGGAAATCTCAAGACCGAGGTGGTTGACGTGAATCTGATTGAAGTGCCCGATCCGCGTCATGCCACGAAAGACTTAGCCAAGAAGTTGCGGGACGCCTTCGCCAAGCTCTGCCAGCGAGACACGCGTCCGATGGTGGAAGAGGAATTCATGGCCTGCCACTCTGCCGAACGCGCAAAGAAACTGGCCGAAAAACCCGTCCGTCTGCCAACGGAATTGCAAATGCAGGACCGCCGTGCGCTTGATCTGGCCGTATTTGAATTGCTGGGGGTGGCCGATGCCAAAGAGCGAGAGGCGCTTTGCAATGAGCTTTACCGCGAGACCGCCCGGCATTTCCGCCAAATCCGCATTGTCGAAGTGCAAAAGCAGGAACAGCGCGCCCGCTCCGAAGGCCGCGAATTTCGCACCGATGAATTGTCAACCGATTTATGGGACGCGCTGACGGACGCCGAAAAACAGCCGCTGGCTGAATGGATGGCCGCCCAGACAAGCGGCGGCAGAACATTCACCATTCCAGAAGGCCACGCCAGCTTGCCTGACGCCAATGATTTTCTGGACGCCAACACGGTTTTTATTCGCTCGACCGCCGGCGGCAAGGCCAAGTCAATACCCGTGCGGATGCCCTCTCGCAGCCACGCGGAAACGATCTACACTTTATCGCAACTAAGCTTGCACGGCTCCATCCGCCTGCCGGAACAGGAAAGCGCCGCCCGCGAGTTGAAGCGGTTGCTGGACGCCCGGTTGGAGGCCATTGCCGAAAAGGCGAACCATCTTGCCCGCAGTCGCACCAGCGACGAAAGCAAAGCGGCCGATTTGGCCGGCCTTCTGCAACACTGGATGATTCACGGCAAGCCGCAAAACCGCGCGCGGCAATCAGAAATCATCCATTGAGCCGCCGTGTTGATTCGCGCGCGCAATTCCGCCGTCGCCGCATGGCTGTGGCGCAAGTACGCCGCCAACGCAAAGTTCGCCCGCGATCAAATCCGAATCGATCCCTGGTGCGGCGTGATGGGAGTGGAACCCGGCTGAGTTCGTCATATTTTCCTTGTGTTGGCCATGAAAAACCGTGAGTTTCCAAGACATGAAAGCCTTTGTATTTAGCGCTGCTCTTCTGCTCACCCTGTCCGGTCTTCCGGCCGCGGCCCAGACTAATGCGCCCGGCGTTACGGCGCATCCTTCACCATACAACTTCCCGGGAATTCAGTATCCCCGGATTGAGGCCGACTCGCGGGTCACCTTCCACTTCAACGCCACCAACGCGCAGAAGGTGCAGGTTTCCATCGCCAACGTGCCCTTTGACATGGTCAAAGGCGACGACGGCGCGTGGACCTACACCAGCGCGCCCCAAGCGCCCGGCTACCACAACTACTGGATGGTTGTCGATGGGGCGGTCGTGCTCGACCCGGGCACCCAGGCGTTCATTGGCTACAGCCACATGTGCAACGGCTTTGAAGTCCCCGAGCCGGGCGTCGATTTTTACAACATAAAAGATGTGCCGCACGGCAATGTGCTGATTAAGAACTACTTTTCCAAAACGGCCAACGCCTGGCGTCATATCTTTGTTTACACGCCGCCGGGATATGATGCCGACACCTCCACCCGCTATCCGGTGCTCTATTTGCAGCACGGCGGCGGCGAGGATGAGCGGGTGTGGATTGAAATGGGCCGGGCCAATGTGATCCTCGACAACCTGCTGGCGGAAGGCAAGGTCAAGCCTATGATTGGGGTCATGGAAACCAGCGCTGTTGGCGGCGGCGCCCGCGGCGCCGGCCGCGGCGCCGGATTCGGAATGGGCGGTCAGGGGGGCGGCCCCTACGGACGGCTTATGACCAATGATTTGATTCCCTGGGTGGACGGCAACTTCCGCACGCTGGCTGACAAGGACCACCGTGCGATGGCGGGTCTTTCGATGGGTGGCATGCAGACCGCGGCCATCACCATGGTAAACCTCGACAAGTTCTCCTACATCGGCTTGTTCAGCGGCGGCACAGCGGCGGGGTTTGGCACTGGGGGCCGTGGCAGTCCCATACCATTTACCGCCCCGACAAACACGCCCGCGTCGCTCAATCTCCAGACCATCTACAGCGGCGCCATGGCCAACCCCGCGGACTTCAACGCGAAGGTCAAAGTCTTCTTCTTCAGCACCGGCACGGAACCCCCGTTGGAAAACCCCGAGGGCTTGAAGAAACACCAGGAGCAACTCATCGCCGCCGGGATTACCAACAGTCACCTCTATATCTCCCCCGGCACCTCGCACGAGTGGCAGACCTGGAGAAGAAGTCTGTATCAATTCGCCCCGCTGCTGTTTCAAAACTGAATAATAGGCATCATTGATGGCAGAAAGAAAACCATTCCTAGGCAAGGGGCATCTCAATTATATCAACGAAAAGCCTCCACGTCCAACCCGCTGCCTTCAATAATGCTTTTTAGGGTGCCAATGGGGATGGTTTTGTTGCCATGCATGGCCACGATCACTTGGCGGCCATTTTCGTGACGCCATTTCTGGTGGCTGCCCGATTGGGAAACCATCGCAAAACCATGCTTGCGCAGAACTTTGACGACTTCCCTTGCGCTGCAAACTGGATACCGGCGGCTCACGGCACCGCGAGTTCGATCATTTTTGCCCCTTTGGGCAATTTGACCGGTGCGGGTTCAAACCAAAGCGCCAGCGCTTCCCTGGCATTGGTGACGGCTTCCGCCTCGGTGTCGCCCGCGGTGGCGCAGCCGGGTATTTCGGGGAACACTGCCGACCAGCGTTTAGCCTCTGGATCATATTCAACCAACAACCGGAATTTCATCATCAAAATGATAATCTCGGTTCTCCATCGAAGCAAGCGGACTCATAAAACAGCGCGGATGCATGGGGTGGATTGAGTAAGCGCCAGGCCGCGAATCAGGAGGGCCTATGACGGGGAAGCCGCAAGCCACCGAAGTAAAGCGAGCAGAACCGATGCTTCGACCCTACCGCTCGTCGGTTCTGCGGTCGCGGGTGCTCAAGACTGGATATGCACAGAACGGGCGGAGCGGGGCAGAGCGCCGCCCGCCTGCGCTGACCCGCCCACACGGTTCCGCTGGAGCGTCGCCCTGCGATGGCACGCCGGTAGAGGGCGACGCTCCAGCGGAGGCATGTTCATTTATCTATGACCGTCCATATAACAGGCATCGTTCATGGCAGAGAGATGAAGGCAGAAAAATAGGAAGTTCAAATGCTTCCCGCGCCGGGAATCAGGAACCGCTTCGTTTAAGGTCACAAATTGTGACCTTGAAACCGGGAAAAATGGTGCCCGCGACAGGACTTGAACCTGTACGATGTTACTCACTAGAACCTGAATCTAGCGCGTCTGCCAATTCCGCCACGCGGGCATTGTTGAATTCCAACGGCTTGCGCAAGGCAGGGCTGCCATTCGCCTGCCGCGGTTCATCAACAGGGCGGAGGATAGTCCGAACTCAGGCCGCCCCGCAAGAGAATTCCCGGCGGAAAATGCGCCCCAAGTCATGCCTGGGAATTCGTTCGCGGAGGACCGTCCGGAGGAGTATCGAGCACTTCGCGGAGTTTTCTCGATAAGCTGGCCAAATCATACGGCTTGTGCAAGAAGGCCAGCGCCCCGTGCTTCAATATGCTGCTGTCCAGATCCGCTCCCGCGTAACCCGACGCCACCAGAACTTTTACGCGCGGGTCCAGAGTGCGGAGCTTGGCGAGACATTCCCAGCCGGACATGTTCGGCATGCCCAAGTCCAGGATGACCGCGTGTGGATACTGCCCGGCTTTGGCATATTTGCGCAGGGCGATCTCCCCGTCGGCCGCCACAATGGTCGCATAGCCCAGCTTCCTGAGGTGGTGTTCGATCAACTGGCGAATGGGCGCCTCGTCATCCACAATCAGGATGGTTTCTGATCCCCCTGGCATGGGCGGCGTCTCCGCCTTGATGGGCTGCGGTTGCGCGGCGGGCTTGCTGGCTGCCGGAAGGTAGATCCGAAAAGTCGTGCCAATGCCCACTTCGCTATAGCAGTTAATCTGGCCGTCGTGTTCCCGCACGATGCCAAAGGCCACGGAAAGACCCAACCCGGTTCCTTCGCCAAGCTTCTTGGTTGTGAAGAACGGCTCGTAGATGCGCGCCTGGGTTTCTTTGTCCATGCCATGTCCGGTGTCGGAAACGGTCAGGAGCACGTAATCTGCGGGCCGGAGGTTGGGATGCGCATGACAGTAATCCGCTCCCACGCGGATATTGCTGGTTTCAATCGTGAGAGTTCCGCCGAGGGGCATGGCATGGGCTGCGTTGACCGCGAGATTCATCACCACTTGCTCCAACTGGCCGGAATCCACATTCACCAGGAGCAGGTCCGGGGCCAGGCGGTATTGCTGGGACACGTTTTTTGCAAGCCCCTTTTCAAGCATACGCCGGATGTTTTTCAACACTTCATTCAAGTTCACCAGTCGTTTTTGGCCGATGTTGGGTGTTTTCCGGCTGAAGATGAGCAGTTGCCTGGTGAGGGCCGAACCGCGCCGGGCGGTTTCAAGAATGGCCTCCATATTCTCGTTGCGACGGCCGGCGGCGGCTTCTTCTTCGATCAGCACTTCGGAGCAACATTGGACCACGGTCAAGAGATTGTTGAAATCGTGAGCGATGCCGCCGGCGAGGGTGCCGATCGCTTCCATTTTTTGCGCCTGACGCAACTCCGCCTCCAGCTCCTTTCTCTCGCTCAGGTCGCGGGCAATATGCACGATACGGGTGATCTTTCCTTGCGCATCAGTCACAGGCGAAACGGTGATTTCAAAGAGGGCTTCCTTCGGACCAATTTTGATTTCCTTTGAGGCGGGCCGTTTCGTCGCCTGAACGGGGTTGGCCGGGCAGCCCGGGCACCTTTCACAGTCGGCATTGAACAACTCGTAGCAGGGCCGGCCCACGATGGCTTCCGGGGCGCAGCCGAACAACTTGCCCGCGGCTTTGTTGGCCCGCAGGATTTTGAAGTCCATGTCCTGCACGGTGACAACGTCAGTGATGGAATCAAAAGTCCGCTCCCAATCCTCTTTGGCCAGACGGGTTTCCTGCTCTTTTTGAAGCAGATCACGGGCGGTGTTCGCCGATCTGAGCATGTAGTCCAAACGGTGAATCTCAATTGTCCAATTGAGCGGTTTGGTGGCAAAATTCGTGGCTCCGGCTTCGTAGGCTTTGTCAATAGACGCCGTGTCGTCCAAGGATGTCGTGACCAGGATGGGGACGGAGGCCCCATGCGCGAAGCCGCGCAGCCGGGTGCAGAAATCAAATCCATCCATGCCGGGCATGATCACGTCCACGACGATGATGTCAGGGATTTGTGCCTGCACGGCAGTCAGGGCGTCGGTCGCATTCGAAAAGGTCAGGACTTGAAATCCGGCCGCGGCCAGAACTTCCTCCGCCAGGAGCAGAGTTGTTTCGTCATCATCAATGACCCAGACGGTTTTCTGGGAACGAGACGATTTTTGATTCATAGGCATGGATCTAATTGTTGGGGAAAATTGTCCCGGCGGCGGCTTTCAGGCGGGCCAGTTCCTGCTGCAAGTGTTCAACCAGCGGGCCGGCCGGGGTTGTTGCCCTGCCGCGGCCGAGCGCCTCCAAATCCGCGGCCGCTTTTCGCAGGCCTTCGGCCGAAACATTTGCCGCGGCGCCCTTGAGGCGGTGGGCCGCGGCCGCCAGCGCGGCGGCATCGTTTTGCGGGGCCGCCTTCGAGATGGCCTGCACATCCAGTTCGGCCTGCTCCAGGAGCTTGCCCACCAAGCGCGCCGCCAGTTCGGGTTTGTTCAGGCACCGCCGTAGCAGATTTGGATAGTCAATCGGTTCCGCTTTCCCCGGTTCCGCGGCGGCGGATTTCGATGGCATCCATCTGGCCAGCGTCATCGCCAGCACTTCGGGATCAAGTGGCTTGGTCAGGTAATCGTCCATCCCGGCTTCCAGACAACGGTTGCGGTCGCCCTTGGTGGCGTGAGCTGTCAGCGCCACGATCGGGATATGCCGCTTGTCTGTGTGGCAGCCTTCTTCCTTCCGAATGGCGCGGGCAGCTTCGTAACCGTCCATTTCGGGCATCTGGCAGTCCATCAGAATCAAATCAATCTGGCCGCGTTGCCAGGTTTGGAGGGCCTCGCGTCCGTTGCGAACCCATCGGCATTGATAACCCAGCATGGACAGCATTTCCGAGGCAAACTCGCGATTGATTTCGTTGTCTTCGACCAGCAGCACGGTGTTGGCGGCCAAACCGGGAGCCGCCGGCGGCATGGCCGCCTTTTCCGGGGCGCCAGCGTTCGCCTTGATCTGGGGAACCACCGCACCCGCCGCGCCGTTTTTGAAACCCACGGTGAGACAAAAAGTTGAACCCCTTCCCGGAGCGCTCTCGACGCTGATGCTGCCTCCCATCAATTGGCAAAACTGCCGCGAGATGGTCAGCCCCAGGCCCGTGCCGCCATATTTGCGGGCCATGGAATTGTCGGCCTGCGAGAAGGCATCGAAAATCAGGCTTTGTTTTTCGGGAGCGATGCCGCAGCCCGTGTCCCGAATTTCAAAACGCAACATGGCCGTCTCGCCGGCAGTGTCCAGCCGTTCACAGTTCACCACCACTTCGCCCCGGCTCGTGAATTTGACCGCGTTGCCAACGAGATTGACCAAAATCTGCCTCAGGCGGTTGGAGTCTCCGCGCACCTGCCGGGGCACCGCTTCGCTGATCCGGCAAGCCAGTTCGATGCCCTTGTCTTCCGCGCGTTCGGCAAAAAGGCGCACGACGGTGTCCACCACTTCCACCGGGTCAAACGGATGCTCGTCCAGCTCCATTTTGCCGGCTTCAATCTTGGAAAAATCCAGCACGTCGCCAATGACCGTCAGCAGCGTCCTGGCCGAGGTGTACGCGTTGGCGGCGTAGCGGGTTTGATGCCGGTCCAATTCGGTGCGCTGGAGAAGTTGCAGCATGCCGATCACGCCGGTGATGGGCGTGCGAATTTCGTGGCTCATGTTGGCCAGGAATTGGGACTTGGCTTCGCTGGCGGCTTCCGCCGCTTCCTTGGCCTGCACCAGCGCGTTTTGAATTCTTTGTCGTTCGATGGCCGCTCCAAATATGTCGGCCATCGCTCGAAAACTGTGCTCTTCGCTCTCGGTCCATACCCGTTCCTGGCGGCAGTCCACCAGGCTGAACACGCCCCACCAGGAACTCTCTACCATGATCGGGATGCCGATAAATGACTTGACGCGCCGCCCCTGAAGAATCTGCGCCGCCTCTGGTGGAAATCCGGCGGGCAGGGTGGTCAACGTGAGGCCCTGTTCGAGATGTGGAAGCAAATTCCCGAGGTCGGTGCCCAGCATGACCAGTGTGTGTTCTCCGGGTTCGAGCCCCGCTATTGGCAAGGTGGGAGATTCCCACTCGCACACCTGCTTGAATTTCACTTTGCCGTCGGCCAGAACTTCCTTTTGCAGCACGTGAACCCGGCTGGCCGCGGCGGCTTCGCCAATCTTGGCCAGCACTTCCGCCACCACTGTCTCCCAGCGGGGCGTGCTCAAGAACTTCTGCGCCGCAAACTGCATGCTCTCCAAAATCATGTCCCGCCGCCGAAGGGATTCTGTCATCACATTCACCGAGCCGGCCAGACTGCCCAGTTCATCGCCCCGGTCGATCACCGCCCGCGCGGCCAAATTGCCGCTCGCGACTTCGCGAACGACCTGACGGAGACTCAAGATGGGTCCAACCAGGTGCTTGGCGTAAAAGACGGACGCCAACAGACTGATGACAATGCAGACCAGGGCCAGAATACCCGTGCGCTGATAGACCATGGCCACGCTGCGATCATACCTGTCGAGGGAAAGTCCGACGTGAATCCAGCCCCATTGGATGCCGGAATAATCGAAGGGCTGGGAGTAGTAAAAGACCCGCCGGTTAAACAGCGGCACCACGCCGATGCCGCTGACTGGCTGACGGGCCTCCGGACGCCAGACCTTGGCGGCGTTGGTTTCGGAATGCCAGCCCGTTCGCTCATTGATCAAGGAAAAACCGTCGTTCTTGGTGATCACCAGATAATCCAGCGCATGGTCGCCATCAAGCATCTCCGTGCAGTGATCCACGACGCTGCTGAAATCCTCGTTGACGGCCGCGCCCGCCGCGACATTATGCAGCGAAGCCGCCAGACCTCGCGCCTTTGATTCCAGGTTCTCCAGAAAGGTTCGTTTCTGCATTGGGATGATCGCGATAACGAAGATCAGCACCGTCGCAATCGTGACGAGCCAGGACAGCAGCGCGGTGCGCAACGTGATGCCCATGCTCGTGTTCTTCCGATCTGCGCCCGACGCCGCCGCGAGACCAAGCCGGGCCTTGCACCGTGCGTCTGAAAATCGTGCTTTGAAACGGTTCATGGGGGAGGCGCGTTTGCCGGTTGGGCGGGTTGCTTGTCGGCAGCCATGTGCTTTTCCTTCGTTTCACTTGCTTTCTGTGAAAGGCCCGCCTCCAAACCGCTGGTAAGGTCTTGATTTGTCCCGGCACATAGTTGGTGGTAGGTGGCTATTAATTGTCGTGTGCCGTCGAGCGCGGAATCGGGCTGGCGGCTGAGTTCCTCGGTTTTGAACAGCGCCATGACTTGTCTGAACGCGGGTTTGGCGCCGGATTCGTCGGCGGATTTAAGCAGCAGTTGCTTGACCGCCTCGGGCAAATCCCGGCGAAAACAGGCCAGGCCTGGCACCACCGGCACGGACACCGCGATGGCCCGCAGTTGCTTTTTTACTTGTGGATTCAATTGGCCCATGACCTCCCAGCCGCTGAGTGTGGCAATACAGGTGTCCACCTTGCCGAAAAACACCGGCAAGACCACCTGGGTCGCCTTCGTGGAGGTGGTGACCTTGGTGAACACCTGATTTGCCGGGCCGAGGCCCTGTTCACGACAATAAACTTCCAACCAGACGGCGGCCAGCGAAGCTCGCAAGTCATTCAAAATAATCAAACTGTGTCCCTTCAAGTCCCCGGCGCTTCGAATGGCGCTGTCGTCGCGCGCCAGCAGCACATACTCCTCGGTGACCTTGTGGTTGATTGTCGCCATCAGAAGGGGGCCGCTCAAACCCTGATCCTCCAACGCGAGGTATTCCTCGGTGCCCAAAGAGATGATGTCAATCTTCTTGAGCCGCAGCATTTCGGCGATGGCATGGGTTCCGTCCAGATAGATGGGGCCGCTGGAGGTGTCAAACCCGTCGGCATCGCCAATGACCTTGCAATACACTTTCATGGCGGCCACGGCATCGTTTTGGTTGATGTCTTTGAACATGGACCTGGAAAAGGCGAAATGCACCGCCACCGTCTCGTTGGACTGGCTGGCGTCCGCGGCGACCGCCTGGAACGCTGGAAGCACGGCCAATAACATCAGCACTATGTTCTTTGTCCTCATTTGCCTCCGAGCCTCTTCAACACCTCGGCGCCGACCAGCAGGTTGAGTTGCGATTGCAGGGCCAGATGGTCATAGCGCGCCTTGTAATGCTGCGCCGACATCAGAGCTTCCATCAACTGGGCGCGAATCACTTTTTCGGTTTCCACCAGATCGTTCTGATAGGCCCGGGTGTTCAGGTCGCGGTTATCCGTCGCCGCGGTCATCGCGTCGAGTGTGGCCTGATAGGATTTTTCGGCGGCGTTCAGGCCCAGGAACGTATCCTTGATTTCAAGGCCGATGCCTTCCTTGAGCAGGATTTGATCTTCTTTGATCTTGGAGACCTGGGCGCGGGTTTCAGCCACTTTATTCCGGGTCAGGAACCCGCTGAACAGCGGAATCTCCACGCCGGCGCCAACGGTCCAGCCTTGTTTGTTGACGTCCGTGGCCACGCCGGCATCGTAGGCGTTCCACCACTGGTGGACTTCACCCGTCAAGGCCAGCTTGGGATAGTAGTCGCTTCGCGCGGTTTGCACGGCGCCTTCCGCGGCGCGGATGCCGGCTTCAATCTTGTTCCAGTCTGGATTAAACTGATAAGCGTCGCCCACGAGATGATCCAGATTGGCGGCGACTGGCGTGTAGGGTATTTCTTTATCCGCCGGTTTCACGCTGGAATTCCATGAGAGTCCCATCGTGTTGGCCAGCGCGGCTTGGGCCATCAATTCATTCTTTTCCAGAAGAGCCACCATCGCGCGCAAGGTTTCCACCATCACCTTATTGTCCAGCCAGTCGGTCTTCTTGACTTTGCCGCTGCCTTCCTTATACATCGTCTCGGTCAGATTCAAGGTGGCTTCCATGCGGGCCAGCGTGTCTGTGCCCACCTGATGGAGCTGCGCGGCCAGCACGGCTCCGTAATACATCCGCTTGACGCTGTCGGTGATTTCCAAATCCGTCCGCCGGGATTCCTGCTTCATCATATCGACCTGGCCTTGGGTCTGTTTGCGCAAACCCTTGCGCATCCCGCCGTCGTACAGCAGCCAGGTGGCATTCAGGGAGGCTTCGTAGTTGTCCGGGTCCATCAACTTGACATCCTGGGCGGGAACGCGAAGTTGTTGTGGCTGCACGCGAATACTCTCGGCGGGAGTGGCCACCGGAATTTGCGCGGTCGCGCCGGCAGGCGCCAGCGGATTGAGCAGTTGGGCGGGAACCGTTGCGAGCGCGGTGCCTGCCGGCACGCTGATCGTTTGGGCTGGAACGGCCACCCGCGTTGCCGGAAAAAGAAAATCCGGCGCCTGACTCATGTGCTGATAACCCACGTTCGCACTGATTTGCGGCCAGTAACCGGCCAGGGCCTGCCGGTGCTGAGCCTCGGCCATCGCCACCGCGAACTGGGAAGCCGGTCGGCGATGACTCGCGCGCAGGGCTGTGGCCAGACAGTCGTCGAGCGACATTTCCTGAATAACTCCGGCGCTGGAATGGTGGATTGGCCCGGAGCCGTTGGCGTCCACGCTTTCCGCCCGGCCCGCCGCGCAGGAAATAATGCTGGCGGCAAGGACAACCGCCGCAAGTTTGAGGAGTTTGATGTTTGGCGGATTTTTCATGGCATTATCAGGTTCATTTCATACATCGGTTGCGCGAGATGCTTTCTGAACAGGGGTTTTGAAGGAGGCATTTAAAGCCCCTTGCGCGCCAACATGTTGGGCGATTTTCCCGTGGTTCAGGGGTTTCCTTTGCAGCCTGCGTGTGATTGAAGCTGGTTCAACAAATCCAACAATTGTGACGATTTCGATACAAGCAATTTCCGCGCCAGATGTCGGGCTGAATTCCTGATTTGAATGACAGCGAAAAGCCCCACCCAAAGGGCCGTGTGATCTGCTCTCCATGCGTTGCCATAAGCCCTGCCAGCCGCTTCAATTATGGGTTGCGAGCGGCCTGGTGTCGGTTATTATTGGAAGTGGATTCGACATGAGACGTCCTTTACAAACGACAGTTCTCAGCGCGGCGTTGGGAATCCTGCTGGCCGGTCTTGCGTTGCGCGGCCAGACGGTCGTCTCGCCGTACCGTGCCTTGCATCCGATCATGAAGGACCCCAATCAGCCCAACGCCCCCTCCAGCGTCAACCCGTCCGATGTTGGCGCGTCCACTTCGGCGATTACGCCGGGGCAGTCGCAGCCGGCGCAGCCGGGCGCGTTTGCCGCGAGGGTGGACCGTTGCCTTGCGGCGTCGAAACTGATGGTGTTGGGAACAATTGAAGGGATCAAGGGGACGCTTTACGTGACCAACGTGGGCGCGGTTTTGGTGACGCCGCGCGCGCAGTTTCTGGTCTGCGACACCCGGGGAGCCAAAGTGGGGACGGCTTCCAAGACCGGCGCGGCGCTGGCGGCCGGGGCGTATGAGAAAATCGAAATCCTGGCGACCAACCTGAACGCGGCGGATTTGAAATTGATGAAGCTGACCGTCCAGGAGGCTCCGTAGGACTTGGACGGCGCGCGCCTGGATTGATTGCTTTTGACGGCGGGCCGTACTGCCGATACGTTGAGATGAGATGGCGAGCCGATTTGCTGGCGGTCGAATTGGGCGCGGTCGCCGCCGCGAAGCGGTAGGATGGAGGAATGAAGAAGCGAATTTTGTTTGTGGGGGGAGACCCGGCAGTCTGCCGGGAATTCCAAGCGCAGAACAGCGGCCCCGATGCGGCCTGGACGGTGCAATCCGCCGGATCGGGCGAGGAGGCGCTGGCGCTGTGCTATCAGGCGAGCTTCGACGCGGTCGTGGCGGATGTCCGCCTTTCGGGCATGAGCGGCCCGGATTTTCTCAATGCCCTGATGCGGCAGCAGCCCAAAGCGATGCGGATTGTGCTTTCGGACATGGCGGACACTGAAAGCACGATGAAGTGCGTCGGGCAGGCGCATCACCACATGTTGAAGCCATGCGCGGCGGCAACGCTGACTGGCGTCCTTGGCCGCGCATTTGCGCGGGAGGCCTGGCTGCCCAGCGCGCCCGTGCAGGGGCTGATGGCCCAAATGCGCCATGTTCCCAGTCCGCCCAAAGCCTATTTTCAGGTCGTCGAGGAAATGCGCTCCCCGTCGTGCTCCATCGAGAAGATAGCCGATCTCATCTCGAATGACCCGGCTATCACGGCAAAAGTTTTGCAGTTGGCCAACTCCGCCCTGTTCGGTTTGGAATTGAATGTCGTCCGCCCGCTTGAGGCCATCGGTTACATCGGTTTGGAGACGACCAAGGCGATTGTCCTGCTGGCGCACACGTTCTCGTCCTTTGACCAGCTCAAGCTGACGGGTTTTTCGGTGGATGAATTGTGGCGGCACTCGGTGCGGACGGGCCAATACGCGCAACATATCGCGACAATGGAGAGCACATCGCCGGGAGTTTCCGAGCAGGCCTTTGCGGGGGGGTTGCTGCATGACATTGGCAAGCTGCTCTTCGCGGCCAATCACGCCGGGATGTTTGCCAAGGTATTGCGTCTGGCGCGCGAGCAGCATTGCAACCTTTGGGAAGCTGAGGCCCAATTGCTGCCCGGCATGGGCCACGCGGAATTGGGAGCGACGGTTCTGAGCATTTGGGGACTTCCGGCGGCGATCACCGAGGCGGTGGCTTTGCACCACTGCCCCTGGAATCACCGCATCGCCGGGTTCAACCCGGTGACGGCGGTGCATGCCGCCAATATTCTGGATCACGAGACCCATCCAGACCCCGCGATCATCCTGCCCTCGCAAATCAACACAGCCTACCTGAAGGATTTGGGGCTGGCCGGGCGTGTGGACCAGTGGCGGCGCCAATGCCAGGCTTTCGGATAGTGGTTACGGAAGCGAGCGCGGGAACTGGCGGTTGAGGATTTTTTCGGCGGTGGCTCCGGCGAAATCGCCTGGAATGTTCGGGCCGCTGCTGAAGAAGCGGATGGGGTAGCCGGCGCCCAGGGCGAGGTTCCAGATTTTCCCCCAGTTCGGCTCTTCATCCAAATGCGTGATGATCAAATCGTCGATGGCCAGCGCGGAGAACGCGCGCACCTGGCCCAGAAGCACCGATATATCGTAAGCGCCGTTGAGGACCAGATGGAGGCGTGGCGAACCGTATTGGAGAAGCTGCGCGGCCAGTTCCTGCACGGCGGACAGATGGCGCCAATCGACCCCGGGCAAATCGATGAACCCGATGTCCTCCGCGATGGCGCGGGTTTCCGGGTTCCAGGCGCGGTCGTTGGGCACCCCCAGAATATCGCAATAGACCCCGAGCGGCTCGGCGGTGTTGGCGGTGGCGCCGTCCAGACGCCAGACGCGGGCCAGGCGGCCATCGACCAGGGCGGTCTGAGTGAGCCACTTGCAGAGCGTGGCGGTTTTGCCCGAAGCGGCGGGGCCGACCAGGACGTGAAGGGAATGAGGTTCGCAGGGGAGCGGCGCGCGCCAGGACTTGGCCAGGTGGGCGCGGGCCAGGGCGACTTCCGCAGCCAGGGTGGGCGGCGGGTTTTCGCCGTGAGCGGACTTCAATGTGTCAACAACTTGTTTTGCGTAGAGGGGGAGCAGGCCGCACTTTTGCAGCAGCGGCCCCACGCGCCAGCCGCTCTCGCCCAGTTCGACTTGCTGTTTGATTTCGTCGAGTTCCTGCCGGAATCCGGCCAGCGCTTCCGAAATGGAGGGGGACGGAGCGGCCGGCGGCGGGGCGGGCGGAGGGGGCGGTTCCGGGCGGCAGGCGACGACTTCAATCATCGGCTTTTGCCACAAGCGCGCCAAGCCGGGCGCCTTCAACGGACGAACCCGCAACACGACGGCGTCCGGTCCGAGCCGGGCGCGGATTTGGGCGACGGCTTCCTCGGCCGAGGCGGCGACAAACGGGATGGGTTCGGCGTCGCCGTTCATGTCACTCCTGGCAAGGGATGATGGCGGCGCTCTGGATTTCGACGCGCGGCGGGACTTCAGCGTAAGAAAGGACGGTCAGTTCCGCAAAGGTGGTTTCGAAGAAGCGGCGGAAGGGCAGGCGGATGGGCGGGGAGCACATGACGACGGGCGGCTGGCCGGCGTTGAGCAATTGCTGCACACGCGGCGACAAGGTATCGACGACGTGGCGGGCGAGCTTTGGCTCCATCATCAGGGTGATTTCGCTTGGGGTTTGGCGCAGGCCCTGCGCCATCTGCTGCTCCAGGCGCGGGTCGAGTGTGATGGCCTGCAAAGCCCCTTTTTCCGATTGGTACGGTTTGATGATCTGCGCACCCAAGGCGCGGCGGGCGTGCTCGGAAAGTTCGTCGGGGTTTTTGGTGACGCTGGTGTAATCGCTGACCTTTTCCAAAATGCCGGCCAGGTTGCGGATGGAGATGCCTTCGGCCAGGAGGTTTTGGAGGATGCGCTGGACCTGGCCGACGTTCAATTGGCCCGGGATCAACTCGGTGATGACTGTCGGATTGGTCTGCTTGAGATTATCCAGGAGGTTCTGGACGTCCTGGCGGCTGAGGATTTCGTGGCAATTCCGTTTGACGGTTTCGGACAAATGCGTGACCAGGACCGAGGGGGCATCGACGACGGTGTAGCCGCTGATTTCGGCGTTTTTCCGTTCGGCCTCGTTGATCCAGGTGGCTGGGAGTTTGAAGACCGGTTCGACGGTGGGGAGGCCCTTGAGGACGACCTTGCTGTTGGAGGCGTTCATGGCAAGCCAATGGCCGGGGACCAATTCGCCTTGGACGATGGGGTTGCCCTTCAAGAGAAAACGATACTGGTTGGCTTCCAATTGCAGATTGTCGCGCAAACGGATGGGCGGGATGATCATTCCCATCTCTTGGGCGAAGGTCTTGCGCACGCCGGTGACGCGCTCCAGCAGGTCGCCTCCTTTTCGGGCGTCGGCCAGGTTGATAAGGCCGTAGCCCAGTTCGATTTGGAGGGCATCCAGGCTCAGGAGAGACTCGAGTTTGTCCGAATTGGCGGCGCCGTTGGCCGCGCCCTTGCCGGAGCCGGCGGCCGGCGCATCCGCCCCGGCGGCGGTTTTTCCCTTGAGGGATCGCTCTTGTCCGGTCAGATTGTAAGCCAGGAAACCGGTGCAGCCGGCCAGAAACATGAATGGGAACATGGGCAATCCCGGCACGAGGGCGAAGACGACAAGCATGGCGGTGAGGATCGTCATGACTCTGGGATAGGAGAGCAATTGCTTGGTCAGTTCGTTGCCCAATTCCTCCTTGGCGGCGGCGCGGGTGACGAGGATGCCGGCGGCGGTTGAAGTGATGAGGGCGGGTATTTGGGAGACCAGGCCGTCGCCAATGGAGAGCAGGGTGAAACGCTGCAAGGCCTCGTTGACGGACATCCCTTTTTGGAGGATGCCGATGGCAAAACCGCCCAGGACGTTGATCAAGGTGATGAGAATGGCGGCTATGGCGTCGCCGCGGACGAATTTGCTGGCGCCGTCCATAGCGCCGTAGAAGTCGGCTTCTTGTTCGATCTTGCGGCGGCGGAGGCGGGCCTCGGTTTCGTTGATCATCCCGGCGTTCAGTTCGGCGTCGATGGCCATTTGCTTGCCTGGCATGGCATCCAAAGTGAAGCGCGCGGCGACCTCCGCGATGCGCCCCGCTCCCTTGGTGATGACGATGAAATTGATGAGGACCAAGATGAGGAAGATGACCAAACCGACGACGTAATTGCCGCGGACGACGAAGTTGCCGAACGTTTCGATGATATGCCCCGCGTAACCATCCAGCAGAATCAGGCGGGTGGAGGCAATATTGAGCGAAAGCCTGAAGAGGGTGACGAACAAGAGCAGGGTTGGAAAGCCCGTGAAATCGGCCGGTTCCTTTACATAAAGGATGGAAAGCAGGATCAGCAGCGAAAGGGCGATGCTGGTGGCCAGGAAACCGTCCAGGAGAAACGGGTGAATGGGCAGGATCATGACCAAAATGGTCACGAACAAGCCCGCGATCAGGAGAATGTCGCCGTTTTTGAAAAGGCGGCCAATGTTCGACTTATTTGACGGACTCTGTGCCATATCAGATGAACGTTACAAACTTTGCTCGCGATAATACCGATAGGCGTTGACGCGATACACCCAGGCCAGTATTTCGGCCACGGCTGCATACAACTGAGCAGGAATCTCGCCACCAACACGCCCATATTTGAACATCAGTCGCGCCAGGGGCACGTTTTCGACGATGGGAAGCTGGTGTTGCTGGGCGATTTCGCGAATCTGCTGGGCGTTAAGACGGATTCCTTTGGCCACGATGCGGGGCGCTTTCATCGTTTTCCGGTCATAGCGGAGAGCGATGGCAATATGGGTTGGATTTGTCACAACTACGTCGGCTTTAGGGACTTCCGCAAGCATCTTGCGTTTGCTGATGGAGTGTCGGCGGCGGCGCTGCTGGCCTTTGACCAAGGGGTTGCCCTCCGTGTTCTTGGTCTCTTCTTTGAGTTCCTCCTTGGTCATCATCAGGTCCTTGCCGGTCTGCCAGAATTTGTAGCCATAATCGGCCGCCGCAATGACGATCAGCGCCACGCCAACCCGGAGGATAAGGTGAAAGGAAGAATCTGCCATAAATGCGGCAATCCTTGCCACATCAACCGACGTGTGGAAGATCGGGTCGGCCAGAATGCTCCCAATGACTCCATAGCACAGAGCAATGATGACGGAGAGCTTGGCGATTCCCAATCCGGTCGCAACAGTCGAGCGCATGGAGAAAATGCGCTTCAAGCCTTCGAGGGGATTGAGCCGTTCCCAATGGGCTCCCAAGGCTTCCGAACTGGTGCGAAAGCGGGTTTGGATGCCGCCCGCCAGCAGGCCTCCGGTCACCGTCGCCGCCATGACCGGCCAGACGCATTTGCCCAGCGTCAAGGCCCCGGAAATGGCGTAACCTTGCATCGTGTTTGGGGTCAGGGGAGTGTTGAGATGGCTCAGTGACGTGGCGAGCAACTGCGCCATGGTCCGCCACATTTCGCCCCCGGTCATTCCCAGTGCCAGCAGGGCGCCGCCCAAGACGAAAACCGTCTGCACTTCGGGACTGCGGGCGATCTGGCCTTTCTTGAGCGCGTCCTCTAATCGCTTTGCTGTGGCTTGCTCTGTTTTCTCGCCCGTGTGTTCGCTCATGGCAGTGGCGGGTTAATGGAGCAATTGGGAGACCTTCAGCATGTCTTCGGGCAGGCGCCGGAGGTAGTTGACGATGTGCTGGGACATCAAATCCAGAGTGAGGCCAAACACACTCAGGCCCACAAGGGGACGGACGGCGAAACTTTCCGCGAAAACATTCATCTGGGGCACGGCGCGGCCCAGGACGGCGAAGACCAGCGAGATGATGAACGAAACCGCCAGGAGCGGCGCGGCCAATTGCAGCGCGATGCCGAAGATGCCGCTGGTGCGCGCGACAATATCAACCAGGAAGGCCTGCGAAAGATGGGCCGAGCCAATGGGGAGATAGGCATAGGTTTTCTGGAAGCCAAGAAGCATCCAGTGATGCATGTCCAGGCTCAACCAGAGCATCGCCGCCAGATAATAGAGCATCGTCGCCGGCGCGGTCATCGGCGCGTCCGCCAGCGGGTTAAGGCCGGGCGGGGTTTGGAGGCCGACTTCGCCGCTAATAATGCTGCCCGCGATTTCGAGGGCGAAGAAGATCATCCTGCTGGCAAAGCCGATCATAAGACCGATGCCGATTTCCGATGCCATCAGGCCGATCATCCCCCAGGCGTCGGACGGTTGGATGGCGTCAGGGGGCAGGGTGGCGCCAATCATGCCGGCCAAAAGTGCGCCCAGGGCCAGGCGGAGTTGGACCGGGAAATTGCGGGCGGAGAAAATCGGGAAGACGGCCAGCATGGCGCTGGCGCGCAGGAACACCATCAACCAGTTGGTCAGGTCGATCATGGCGGCGGTTCATTGGGCCATCTGGGGCATCTTGGTGATCATGGCGGTGGCGAATTCCATCAGCGAGCGCAGCATCCAAGGCAGCAGGATGATGAGCAGCGACATGATGGCCAGGGCCTTGGGCACAAAGGTGAGCGTTTGTTCCTGGATGGAGGTGACGGATTGAAAGAGGCTCACTCCCAGGCCAATCACCATGGCCAGGGTCAGGATCGGCGTGGCCAGGGTCACGGCCTCGAGCATCAGTGTTTTCAGCAAGTCGGTGGCAAGGGCGGCGTTCATAAATCAGGTGGCAAAACTTTGAATGATCGAACTGACAACCAGATGCCAGCCATCGACCAAAACGAAGAGCAGGATTTTCAACGGCAGGGATATGGTCATGGGCGGCATCATCATCATGCCCATGCTCATCAGGACCGTCGCGACGATCAGGTCAATTAGAATAAAGGGCAGGAAAAGGAGAAACCCCATCTGGAAGGCCGTGCGCAGCTCGCTGATGATGAACCCGGGCACCACCACCTTCAGTGGCAACTGGTCCGGCGTCGTCGGCCCCAGGCGCGCCAGGGTGGCGAACAGTTCCACGTCCTTGGGCCGCGCTTGTTTGAGCATGAAGGTCCGCACCGGGCCGGCGGCGCGGTCCAGCGCCTCCTGGCTGGTGATCTGTTTGGCCCGATACGGCTCCAGCGCCTCCTTGTCGATCTTTTCCCAGACCGGTTCCATGATGAAGAAGGTCAGGAAGAGGGAAAGCCCGATCAAAATCTGGTTCGATGGCGCGCCGGGAAGCGACAGGGCCGAGCGCACAAAGGAAAGGACGATGACGATGCGCGTGAAGCAGGTCATCAGGAGAATGATCGATGGCGCCAGGGTCAGCAGCGTCATGATGGCCAGCACTTTGACGGCGCTGTCCACATCGACCGGCTGGTTCAATCCGTTGATCCCGATGTTCAAGCTCAGAGCGCCGGAATTGGTCTGGGCGTGGGCGGACGCCAGGCCGGCCAGCATGAAAAGCGGCGCCAGCAGCCACGGCCGCGCCAGGCGCCGGGCAAAGCCGCCTCTGAGAATGGGAGCGCCTGCGTTCATGATTTGCGGGCCAAAACGTGCTGGAATGCCTCGGCGAAACTCATTTTGGGCGCGGCCTCGGGCGGCGCCTCGTCCGCCGCGGGAAGATGGCTCAACAAGGTCAGCCCCGCGGTTGAGGAGGCGATGAGGAGACGCTGCTGCTCGTATCCGACGACGTAGAGGGCCTGGCGCTGGCCCAGGGATTTAACTTCCAGGACACTGAGTTTTGGCGCGGCGCCGCGGCGAAGGCCCAGACGCTGCCAGTTTCTGAAGAGCCAGACGCCCCCCAGGAACAGGGCGATCACCACCACCAGCGCCCCCGCCACTCTCAGCAGAGACGAACCCATGTCGGGCAACCCGCTCGATATGGCCGGAAGGTTGGTCACACGGCTCCGAAAAGTTCGATGATTTTGATGCCGTAACAGTCGTTGACGACGACGACTTCACCGCGAGCGATGTGCTTTTGGTTGGCGTAAAGGTTGACGGGTTGCTGCGCGTCCTGGTCGAGTTTGACGACCGAACCCTGCGTCAGTTGGAGCACTTCGCGCAAAGGCATCTGGCAGGACCCCAGCTCGATGGTGAGTTTGACACGCACGTCCAGGAGCAGTTCGAGATTAAGTGGGGGATTGGGTTTTGCGTCCATAAAGTCAGGGTTTGATCGTTTGGGTGATTTCCACGGCCAAATGGCCGCCAACCGTGCCGAGGCGGCCGTTGAATTTCGCGGACTCGCCCAGGCGCACGCGGACCTGCCGGACCCATTCCGGGGCGACTTGGAGAACGTCCCCGGCCTTCAAGTGCAGGACATCGCGGGCGGAGAGTTCCATTCCCTGCCATTCGGCGGTCACGGGCAGGGAGACATCATCCAGGCTCCGGTTCCATTTCGCGGGATTTGGCGCAACCGGAGCGGGCGGTTCGGCCGCGGCCTCTGCCTCGGGGCAAAGCTGGCGCAGCAACGGTTCCAGCGTGGCATAGGGAAAGGCCAGTTGCATCCGTCCGGCGCAGTCGCCGTTGCGGACCTCCAGGAAAAGTGTCAGCATGCTCGTTTGCGGGGGCGAGGTCTGAAGGAAACGGCCATCGGTTTCGCAGCCCAAAACGGCGGGCTTGAGCTGCCGGAGGGAGGCCCAATTGCCGCACCATTCCTCCAGGAGCGCCTGGACGACTTGGTCCAGCAACGCTTTTTCGATTTCGCTCAACTCGCGCCCGGTTTCCTCAATTTTCCCGGAACCGCCCATCAGGCTGTCCACGATGGACAAGGCCAGGGGCGTCTGGATGTCAAGAATGGAAACGCCGCGCAGAGGCTCGGTCTTGAAGAGAATCAGGTGGGCCGGCGCCGCCCAAGCCTCGGTCAGCTTCTGGAAAGAGAGGACCTGGATGGAGTCGAGATTGAAGGAGAAATCCGAACGCAACAAAGGCGATACCCGCGCGCTGGCCGCCTCCAGGAACTGCTCCTGATGCGCCCGCAGCTTGCGCAACTGTCGGGGAGAGAGGAGCGACGCCCCGCGCAGGTCCAAAGGCAGAACCGCCGAGGAGGCGGGCCTGGTTTGGGCGGCTGGCAGGGCGGCGGCGGGTGGCGGATTGGGGGCTGAACTCATTGAATGGCCATCTCGGTGATGTAGATTTCCTTGATGATGGGTCCGCCCAGGGCGTTGTTGAAGATGGTCAACAATTCTGCGCGGATGACGTTGCGCGCGCCGGGCTTTTCCATGTCGGAAATGGTTTTGGTGCAGAGTGTGCCGGTGGCCAGGTCCAGGAGCTGGGCCTGATTCTGTTCGATCTTCTCCTTCACGGTCGGGTCCGTGCCGACGAGGGTGAGGCTGGTCATCAAGTATCGGGTGCCCATCGTGCCGGCCACGTTGACCAGGATTTTGTTCAATTGCACGGTGACTTTGGCGGTGCCGGGCGCGGCGGCGCGGCTGTCGGCGCCTTCCTTGGGGGAGGCGGCGCCGGGTTCCACCGGAGCGGCCTCCGCCGGTGTGAGGGCGCGCTTCATCTCCGGGACAAGTACGAATCGCGTGGTTGCGTAAGCCAGCAGCGGCATGGCGACCACCGTGATGAGCAGCGGCAGCCACGATTTGCCAAAGAGTGGGGACTTGGCCGTGGGAGGCGCCACTTTGGGCTCTTCGGGCGGCGGTTCCGCGCGTGCGCCAAGGCGCGAGTCTGTCGGTTTTTCCGGCATAAAAGGAGGGGATTAACGTTTCATGTTCACGACATCTTGCAGCAATTCATCGCTGGTCGTGACGATCTTTGAGTTGGCTTCGAAACCGCGCTGGGCGACGATCAGATCAGCCATCTGGGCGGCGAGATCGACGTTGGATAGTTCCAGGGCGCCGGATTGGATGGTGCCCAAGCCGCTCGATCCGGGCGCCGTCAAAGCTGTCAGCGGGCCGGCGTTGGTCATGTTCGAGTAAAGATTGCTTCCCTGGTTGACCAAAGCCTGGGGGTTCTGGAAGTTTTGGAGCAAAATCTGCCCGCGGACAAACGAAGTGCCGTCGGACAAGTTCACCGTGATAGTCCCGGAGGAACTGATCGAGTAGGAAGTCATGGTGGCAGTCGGACTGGAGGTCGAAGGCATGCCCTGGGTGTTGATGACGATGGGGCCCAGTGTGGAAAGGCCCGTGTTGGAATAACCCTGAACCAACATGCCGTTCGAGGTGACCAGATTCCCATTGTTGTTGAGCGTGAAGGTGCCGTCCTGGGTGGCGTATTGGGCGGTGGAACTTGGGTCTTGCACGACGAAGAACCCATTGCCGTTGATGGCCAGATTGCTGCTGACGCCTGTGGGATTGATGGTCCCTTGGGCCCAGTCATTCGTGATCGAGATGGTGTTGACGCCGGTTCCAATCTGCATCGGGTTGGTGCCGGGGTTGCTCGAACTGGTGGACGCGGTGGCGGCTTGCAGCGTATTGCTGAAAGAGTCGGCCAGGTTCCCGGTGGCGGACTTGAAGCCCGTGGTGTTAAGGTTGGCGATGTTATTCCCGATGATGTCCATTTGCTGCTGGAAGGCATCGAGTCCGCTGACGGCTGAACTGAGTGATGTGAGCATAAGTGTTGTTAATTCTGGGTTGAGGTCTGAGTGCTGCTATTGCTTGTGCCGTCGCTGGCGGAGACGGTCGGCGCCACGGCGGCCAAAGTGTTCAGGCCGTAGGCCTGGCCGTTGATCACAATCTGCGGCACGCCCGACACTATTTGCACGGAGCTGACAACGCCACTGATTTGGGCGGCGCTGGTGGAGGGTTTGAGCGCGACGGTTTGCCCGATGAGCGAATCGGCCTGCATGGTTTGCAAGTCGCTCTGCGTGCTTTGTGCCGACTGCAAGGCGCTGAATTGCGCCAGTTGCGCCGCGAAAGCGGTGTCGCTTTGCGGGTTGAGCGGGTCCTGCGAACTCATTTGCGTGACCAGCAGGTTGAGAAAGTCCGCTTGAGTGAGGGTTTGTGATGCGGGGGTGGAGCTGACTGCTGACATAGGTTTATGGGGTTACGCCCAGGACTCCCAGCGTTGCCGGGAGCGATTCTGATTCCTGGGTTTGCGGGTTTGTGTCTGCGCGGCGGCCGGATTGGCGGCTGGCGCCTCCCCGTCTGATGGATCGAAGGGCCGCTGCCGATGATCGGCGGCCTGCCCAAAGCCCGTGCTGACGCCGCTGCCCGGCGGGAGCAACTGCACGTTCTGGCGCGCCAGCGCCTGCTGCAATTGCGTCCACTGCGTGTCCAGCGCGGAAAAATCGCCCCGCTCGCACCGGAGCGTGGCCTGCAATTGGCCGTTGTGTGTTGTCAATTGCAAAAAAAGCTGCGTGCCGGCGTCGAGCTTGAGCGAAACGCCCAGGCTGTCCGCCCCTTTTTCCCGGATGGTCACTACTTCGCGCGAAATCATCGCCTCGATCCGGTCCAGCGGGCTGCCGGCCGGAGCGCTGGCTGCTTCAGTTTCCCGCGCCCCCTGGGTGGTTTTGACGGCGGGGTCGATCAGCGCCACGCCTTGCGCCGGCGTGTCGTGCCAGGTGAATTCCAGATGCGATTTTGCCTTCCGCTGGCCGATTTCGCCACCGGCCTCGACTGCCGCGACGGCAGTGATAGCGGCGGCAAGCGGCAATTTTTGCTCTGTCCCACCGGCAATTTCGTTTCTTTCGGCGTCTAAATTCATTCTCTGACTACCTGTAGCACCGGACGTGCCAGTTGCCGGAGCTTCGGCGATGGCGGCCTTTTCCATCGCCTTCGGGTTGGGGGCTGCGGCTGGTTTCTCCGTCACCGCGTCCGGCTCAGGCTTCACCGGGGCGGGTTGGGAGGCGGCGGCGGAAGATTTCACGGCGGCCAAAGCCGGAGTCTTTGGGGCCGGGGCGCCTTTGGGTTCGGCTGATTTGGCTTCGGTGTCGGGGCGCTGGGGAGTCGGGGCGGCGGGTTTGGAATCGGCCGCCTGGGGGGCGCTCAGGGAGGATTGCGGCCGGGCCGTTTTCTGCCATCGCGGAAGCAGGGGAGAAACAGGCGGCGGCTGGAGCAGCAGGGCGAGCAGCAGACCGTCAGGGTCGGGATCGGCGGCGTCCGGGTTGGCGGGCTTGTCCCGGGCTGGAGCGGTCGATTGTGATGGAGTCTTGGCGGACGGATTGGCCGGGCCGTCAGTCTGCGCCAGCAACATGAGGGCGGAGAACTCTTTCGAAGGGGATGGCGTGGGTGCGGGCGCAAGGAAGGAAAGGAAAGCCAGCGGCTCCATGAAGCCGCTGGCTTTGGGGGCGGGAGTTTGGGCTGTCATTTGGTTGTGGAACTGTGCGTGGAAAGGCGAACCTGTTCGGAAATCTCGGCCGTGCGGCGGGCTTCGGGTTCGCCCTTCTTGGCCAGCGCCTCCAGGATGGCGGCTGTTTCGGTTTCCTTGAGGTAAAGCAGAATGCGCACGATGGATTCGTTGTCCATTTCCGACAGGACCGCCGCGGCGGTTTCGGGAGTCATGCCGGCATAGACCTTGGCCAGCTTCTTCAGGTTCCCCACTTCTTCGTCTTTGACACGGAGGACGGACTTGTCGAAATCGACCTGGAGTTGGTGTACAGTCTGGGTGACTTGGGCCAGTTCGACGCGCTCGTTTTGGAGGCGCGCGGCCAGTTCGTCGAGCTGCTGCCCGCGCTGCTCAACGGATTTCCTCTCGATCTTCAACTCGGCGATGAGTTGATCGGCTTCGGGATTGCTGAAGTTCCAGGACGGCCCCGAGAAATGGTAGGCGTTTTTGAGGGCGGCGCGCGGCGGCGGCTTGGGAGTCTGCCAGAACAAGACGGTGGAGAGGAGATAGATGAAGACGCCCGCGGGGGCGCTGAGCCAGGGATGAGCGAGAAGTTTAATCATGTGACGCTAGGAGGTTTGGCTGGCATGAATGGCGGTCACGCGGCGGACGGCAAACTCGTCGAGGAGCTTCTGTTCCTCGCGGGCCTCGAGGCGGCGGTGGGCGGCGTGTTGCTTTTCGCAATACACATCGACCATCTCCCGCTGCTGCCGGGCGGCCAGCATGGCATGGGAGGCGGATTGGACGCGCCGCTCGGCGCGGCCCAGTGCCGCCACGCAGTCGTCGCGCTGTTTTTCCAAAGACCGGTGAAAATGGTGGGCCTGGGCGGCGTGGGCCGCGTTGCAGCCACCGGCCAGCAACCGCCGGATGTGGGACCAGTCCTCGCCGATGCGCGCGTCGATCATTTCGAGCGAGTCCAACACCTGCTGGCGGTTGAGCAAGGCGCGGGAGTATTCTTCCAGGGCGTCGTTTTCCTGGCGCTGGCGAACGGTTCGGACGGCTTCGAGGGTGAAACGAAAGGCTTTCATGAGCGTTTGGCGGGCGGGGGTTTGGCCGGCAAGGGCGTGGCCATCGTTTGGGCCAGCAGCGACCAGCTTTGCTCCGTCAACGAACCCTGGTCGATGGCCTGGCGCAAGAACGTTTGCATCGGTTCATGCAGGTGAATGCTCAAATCAATGGCGGCATTGGTGCCGGCGGGATAGGCGCCGATGTTGATCAAATCCTGGTTCTTGCGATACGTTGCCATGCTCTCCCTGGCGCGCGCCGTGAGCTTCTGCTGCTCGGCCGTGGTCAGGTCGCGATTCAAACGGCTCACGCTCTCCAGCACGTCGATGGCCGGGTAGTGGTTCTGCGTGGCCAGTTCGCGCGTGAGAACGATGTGGCCGTCCAGGATCGAGCGCACCGCGTCGGCAATCGGGTCGTTCATGTCGTCAGCCTCCACCAGCACGGTGAACAGGCCGGTGATGGAACCCGTTGGCCCCGTGCCCGCCCGTTCGAGCAACTGCGGGAGAAGGGAAAAAACCGATGGGGTGTACCCGCGGGTGGCGGGAGGTTCGCCGACGGCCAGGCCGATCTCGCGCTGGGCCATCGCAAAGCGGGTGACCGAATCCATCATCATCAGCACGTTCTGGCCCTGGTCGCGGAAGTACTCGGCCACGGCCATGGCCACGAAGGCGCCTTTGAGCCGCGCAATGGCAGGCTGGTTGGATGTGGCCACCACCACCACCGATTTGCGGCGGCCGGCTTCGTCCAGATCCTTTTCAAGGAACTCCCTGACTTCGCGACCCCGTTCGCCGATGAGAGCAATCACGTTGACATCCGCCTCCGCCTGGCTGGCAATCATGCCCAGAAGGGTCGATTTGCCCACACCGCTGCCGGCGAATATCCCCAGACGCTGCCCGCGTCCGCATGGCACAAAGGTGTCGATGGCTTTGATGCCCGTGCGAAAACAGTGTCGGATGCGCTGGCGCTTGAGGGGATGGGGCGGTTGCATCGTCAAACTGACGTCTTCGGTGGAGCGGATCGGCCCCAAGTCATCCAGCGGCTGGCCCAGCCCATCGATGACCCGCCCTTTGAGGGCATCACCCACCGGAACCCGCAGAGTTGTCCCCAGTGCGATGACCTCCGCGCCCGGATGGATGCCGCGCAGTTCACCCAGGGGCATGAGCAAGACATGATGATTGCGGAAGCCGACCACCTCGGCCAGCGTGGAGCCATCCTGGCCGGCGGATTCGATTCGGCAAATCTCGCCGACGCCGGTGAGCGGGCCTTCGGATTCGATGACCAGGCCGATCAACTGGACGACGCGGCCATGATTTCGAATGACCTCGGTTTCCCGGACCCGGTGGAGCAGGGCCTCAATGCGGTTGGGGGTGTAAATGGTGTGTCCGTTGGTCATGCGAGCATGGTCCTTTGGAGGAGATCAAACTTGGTTTCGCGGCGGGCATCAACGGTGCCAAAATGCGTCTGAACCAGGCATCCGCCGCGGGTCACTTCCGGCGAGGACATAAAGCGGAATTCCTTGGCCCCGTCTCCGGCGGCCAGCAATGGAGAGCCGGACTTCTGAAGCAATTCCAGATCCGCCGGGTGCAGACGCACGGTGAACTGCGCCGTGCCCTCGATCTGCGCCAGGGCGTCGCGCACCGCCGCTTCAACCATGGCGGTGGAGATGGGTATTTCCGCGACGATCTTCTGCGCGACGGACAGCGACAGCGCGATGAGCGCGCTCTCGGTGTCGCGCATGATTTGCGGGACGGAGTTCCGCAGGGATTCGAGCACGCCGCGCATCACTTCATGCACTTCGGCGCGCTGCTGGAGAAGCTGCCGGCCAAGCTCTTTTTCCGCGTCGTCGCGCCCGCGCCGGTAACTGGCGAGAAGCTCCTCCTCGCCGGCCGCCGGGGCCGCGCTTTCGTCGTCGCGGTCCAAGAGGACGACTCCGCGCAGTGGGTTGGGCAAAGTGAGGTTGTCGGACCAGGAGTTCATCAGGCTGGGGCGGCCAGGGCGCCGTGGAATTGGATGTTGTTTTCGACGCGGGGGACAATGTCAAATAAACTACTGGGCTCGGTTCCGGCATCGCGCGGCCTGAGGCTTCCCAAGAGGGCCATTTCCTCCCTCAAGGCGTCTTGAAGCTTCGGACTGGCGTTCTTGAGGGCCGGGGCCAGGCCGCGCATATCGACTTGGAGAGGGACCCTTCGCGGCGAGTCAGAGCCTTGCGTGGGGAGTTCTTCGTGGGCGAACTGGTTCTGGTCAGCGGCCTGGGCCGGTTTGGGATGGCGCGGCTTCGGGTCCGCCAAAGGGGAACCGCCGAGGTTGCGGTCCGCGGCCTTGGGCGCGTCCGCCGCGATCTTCAATCCGCAGCCCTGGTTCAACACGCGAGCGGGTTTGACGTTGCGCTTGCGGCCCAGCACGCCCGCGATGGATTCGACGACTTCGACGGGGGTGGGACCGAGGGTCGCGAGGCGCTCGAGAATCAGGCCGCGCTTGGCATCGGGAAACAGGGTCAGCAGTCTTGAGGTGTTTTCGGCGGCGAGGCAGCTTGCGACCAACGCGACGGTTTGCGGTTGTTCGTCTTTAAGCAGATTGTAGAGATGGCCGGGGTCCATATCGGCGATCTGCCGAATGGGAGCGGAAGCCACGGAACGGGCCGGGACGGGCGCGGGTGAAAGCCGTCCGATGATGTTCGAAGTGCGAAGGGGGCCGACGGCTTTTTCCAGGACGCTCCGGGTGTAGGTGACGCCGCCGAGGACGGCGGTGCCGGCCTGTAGGGCCAGCGCGCTGAATTCCCGGAGAATCTCCTCCCGCAACTCCTGTGTGATGAAAGTAAGCCTGGACATTTCCATCGCCACGGATTCCAGTTCCTGCTCCTCCAGGTTCTTGAGCATCTGCGCGGCGCTTTCGGGCCCCAGAATGACCAGCAACGCGGCCAGCTTCTGGTGGCGCGTCATTTCGGAAACTGGGCCGGTGGCAATGGCATCTTCCATAATCGGTCAGGATTCAGGTTTGCCGCGGGCCAGCCAACTGCGCACGGCCTGAGTCATGTTGGCGGGATTCTCCCGGATCAATTGGTTGAGGACATCCACGGTGACGATGCCCGGACCGTGGGAGCCATTCTTGGAGCGGCCATTTCCGTTGCCGTGGCCGTGGCCGTTGCCGTTGCCATTGCCGTTAGTCATCGGAAAGGCGAAAGGAACTTCGTCCTTGGCCGTGTTTTTCCACAAGCGCCAGAACAGGAACAGCACCGCGCCGGCCATCGCCGGATAAACCAATTTGAGGACGGTGTCCATCCAGAGTTGGTGTTTTTCCTGCACGACCATTTGCTGGGACATGACGGTCATTGTCTGGTCGTTGAAGGGAATCTCCTGGAGGGTCAGCTCATCTTGCCGGCTGGCGCCGTTCTCCTGGATGCCCAGCGCGCTTTGCACGATGAGGCTCAATTTCTTCAGCTCGCCCTCTGTGCGGGTCACGGCCTTGCGGTCGGCCCCCTGGCCCTCGAAGCGCTGGGCGACGAAGACAGCGGTGGAGAGGCGCTTGATGCCGCCGGCGGCCTGCACGGTGTTGCTGGTGCTCTTGCTCAGTTCGTAGGAGTTGTTGGTGACTTTCTTCTGCGTCCGGCTCTTGTTGACTGGCGGGCCGGCCGGGGTGTTCGTGTCGGACCCGTTGGCCGGCGACGGGGGCGCGCCGCCGCCGGAGGCGGTGGAGGAATCGGTGGTTTCATCGTTGATGACGGCGGTGCGGACGACCTGGCCGTCCGGGTCGAATTTCTCCTCGGTGCGGGTGACGGTGTCCCAATTCAACTCGGCGGAAACGCGGACGACGGCCTGGCCGGGACCGAGGACCTGTTCGAGCATGCCCTGGGCCTTTTTGGCCAGGTATTGTTCGATGTTGCGCCGGGCGGTCAGTTGGTTGTTGGAAAGGCCGGCGATCGAATCGGATTCGTCGTTTTCGGAGAGCACGTTGCCCTGGTTATCGACGACGGAAACATTGTTGACCTGGAGGCCCTCCACGCTGTTGGCGACCAGGAAACGGATGGAATTAACCGCCGCGGCGGGGAGAGTGGCGGCGCCCTTGACGCGGACGAAGACGGAGGCGGTGGGTTTGCGGGAAGTGTCCACCAGGAGGCGGTTTTCGGGCATGACGATCATGACGCGCGCGCTTTCGATCTGGTCGAGCTGGCTGATCGTGCGCGCCAGTTCGCCCTGGACGGCGCGGGTGTAATTGGCCCGCTGCACGAAATCGGAGATGCCGAAGTTGGCCTTGTCAAAAATCTCGAAGCCCACGCCTTCCCCGCGCGGAATCCCCTTGCCCGCCATTTGCATGCGGGCTTGATAGACCTTGTCGGAGGGGACGTAGATGGCGCCGGCGCCGCGGACTTGATAGGGGACTTTGGACTCGTCCAGGGCGGCAATGACCTTGGAGGCCTCGCCCTCGTCCAGTTTGCCGTAAAGCAGGGCAAAATCCGGGCGGCTGGTCCAGTAAAACATCGCGCTCAATCCGATCGCGAGCACGCCGGTGGCGATGACGAGACTGATGCGCTGGTTAAGGCCGAGTTGTTTCCAGATTGCCAGGAGTTGCTGACCCAATTGCGAAAGGCTTTTGTTCATGAGGTTTTATCAAATTTGCATCCGCATCAATTCCTGGTACGAATCGAGGAGTTTGTTGCGCACTTCCACCATCATCTGGAAGGAAACATTGGCTTCCTCCATCGAAATCATCGCCTGATGCAGCGAAACATTCTTGCCGCTCAACAACCCGGTGACCGCATCGGTCGCCGCCGCCTGCTTCTGCGACACGTCGCTGACGAAATTGCCCAACAGGCTCTCGAACCCGCCGGTGGATTGCCCCGGAGCGGCCGCCGCCAGGGGGGTGTCCGAGTTGGGAGTGGGAGTGATCTGTTGCAACTCCGCCGCGGGAATGGACTTGGCGGCGGAGGCGGCCATTTGCTGGGCGGAATTCACCAGCCCGGCGCCTCCGGTTGGGGCCGCCATGAGTTTGAGTGCGGAGAGAGCGTCCATTCAGCGGCGGTGTCTTAATGTTTGACTATCGAAAGCGCCTGCATGGCCATGGCCCGCGCGTTTTTGACCACCGCAAGGTTGGCTTCGTAGGAGCGCGAGGAGGAAATCATATCCACCATTTCCTCGTGAATGTTGATGTCCGGCATGGCCACCATGCCATGCGCGTCCGCGTCGGGGTGGCCGGGGGAATAGATTTGGCGGGCCGGGCGGCCGTCCTTCTGGATGCGGGCGACTTGCACGGACTGCGGCCCGGAGGGGCCCCCATCGGAATCCTGTTGGGCGCGCAGGACGTTTTCAAACACGACGACCTGCCGCTGGTAGGGCTTGCCGTCCGCGCCTTTGGTGGTGTTGACGTTGGCGATGTTCTGCGAAATGACATCCATGCGGATGCGCTCGGCGTCCAAGGCCGAGGCGGTGCTTTCGATGCCGGTGAGAAGGTTGATCATAAAACAAATCAGCTTTTGCCGGTCACAGCCATGCGCAGGCGGTTGAGGGAATTGCTGACCATCTGGGTCTCGACACTGTTTTCCAGCGTGTTCTCGTTGAGTTTAAGCATTTCCGTTTCCAAAAGGACCGTGTTCCCGTCGGCCCGCCCGGAAACCGCCGTGGTATCGACGGCCAAACGGGGCTGGAGGCTGGCGATGGAATCGGGGTTTTGGCTGGCGACGGCCTGGGACAACTGGGATTCGAAGGTTGGGGAGACATCCAGGCGTTTGTAACCGGGCACTTCGATATTGGCCAGGTTGCTGGCGATGGCTTGATGGCGCAGCAGCGAGACATCCAGCATCTTTTTCGCCGCCACGTAATCCGAATTTGTAAATAGAGCATCAATCATCGTTACAAGTTCTCCAAGCCATTAGCAGTGAATGTGCCAGCGGGCAAAAAGGGCCAATCCGGGCCGTTTTGCCGCCCGAACCCTGAAAAACTGGTAATAATTGCCACCCCGCCCGCCGCAGGCAGGCAAGAATGTCCATCCGTCAGGTTTTGCCGGACATCCCAATTGTCTCACGAGGGCGCATGAAAAAACTCTTCGTTTCCTTCGTTTGCTTGGTGCGTAAGAACCCTATTCCTGTTAGGGGCCAATCGCGACGCGCCAGCGGATCAAGAGAGAACAGAAGGACGCGAAGATAACAAAGAGTTCATTCAAATATGCGCGCCCGGACGAGAAGCTTGCAGTTGGCGCAACTGTGGATGATTGAGGAACTTTGATCGAAGAATATCGAACTAAACTCGCTGGTTGAAGATGAGCTTTGGAGCGCCGGTCCAGGGTTCCGGTATAAACTCGCCATTCTTGCAAAGGCTCTCATCCCGGTCCTGCGACAAATCCGGTTGATTCGTTTACCGGCTCCACCTCGTTTGAGAAATCTTCTTTTCGCAAACATCACCCGTGTAGCCATGCTAACCAGAGCGCCCGCGATCGCGGCGGGATGACTGATGCCTTTTGGTATGTCGGTGAGATTCACAACGGCGCAGCCGCCCCGCAGCACACGGGATGACGGCCCTTCCGCACGAACGTGTATCGTAGAAAGCCTCCGCATCACTCTCCGAAAAAGCTGCCCGTCGGCCTTTTCCAGCAGCAGCAATGCTTGAAAAACCTTTTCTTGCTCCACGAATTGGCTGTCGCCGTGGCTGCTATCGGCAATGATACGAACCCCAAGCCTATTCAACGCCTTTGGATGCGGGCAGACGCGTCGCTGAAAAGTTTTTAAGACAGTTGCCGTGAAGATAGACGGCATTCCATTGAGCCAGAATAGCGCGAGCTGCGCGACACCCGGCTTAAACAGCTTCATCTTCCCAAGGTTGATACCATTCAGGCGGTTAGTCAATGCTCTTGCCCGTAAAGGGTTCGAATCGCCGTGCTCTGCCGGCCAAAAGGCTGAAAATGAACTCTGGCAGGTTGAAAGACCTTTTTGGGGACTGCGGCTCATTAACATCGCCGAAACGGCTTGCCCCGAAGCCGGTTTCGTGCGATTAAAGCAGCCGGGCGGAGAGATGGCAGAGTGGTTTAACGCGCACGCCTGGAAAGCGTGAGTACCCAAAAAGTACCGGGGGTTCGAATCCCCCTCTCTCCGCCATTTTCAATTTATGAACACGCGCGCATTCATCCCAATCACGCTGGCTTTGGCGGCGCTGGCCGTCAACGGCTTGGCGGCGGACTCCGGCCAGCCGCAGTATTACGAGCTGCGAATTTACAGGACAAAGTCAGAACAGCAACAGAAGCTGGTCAGCGACTACTGGCAAAACGCGGCCGTGCCCGCCTGCAACCGGATGGGTATTCAGCCGGTCGGCGTCTTCACCGAATTGGAAGACTCCCCCACCAACAGCGTGTACGTTCTCCTACCATGCGATTCCCTGGCGCTCTGGGCCTCCATCCCCGCCCGGCTGGCTGCCGACGCCGCCTATCAGGCCGCGGCCGCCGATTTCATGGCGCTGCCCAAATCGAGCCCCGCCTACGAACGCATCGAAAGCTCCCTGGGCGTGGCTTTTGACAGCATGAAGAAGCTCGCGGCGCCTCCGTCGGCGGCGGACAAGGCGCCGTGGGTTTTCGAGTTGCGCACCTACGAAAGTCCCAGTGAAAGCAAGGGGAACAACAAGGTCGAGATGTTTAACAGGGGCGAGGTTTCGCTCATGGGCGAAGTTGGGTTGTCGCCGGTCTTTTACAGCCAGACTCTAGCCGGCTCGCACATGCCCAATCTTGTCTATATGGTATCGGGCCGGAACATGGACGAACACAAGAAGCATTGGCAGGCGTTCTCCAACTCGCCGGTCTGGAAGAAGCTAAACGGCGATCCGCAATACAAAGACAACGTGTCCCGCATCCTTAACATCTTCCTCAAGCGCACCCCCGCCTCGCAAATCTGAAGCGGCGTTTCCTATCCTGTTATTTCGCGATAATTCGGTGGTTGACACTTTGGGCGGGACTGCGTTATTTCTTTTGAATGATCAGTATAACTGAACTAACTACAAGTCAACTTAGCCGCGTTATCGCGATTAAGGAACAAATCGAAATGCTCCAATCGGAGATCGCATCCATCGCGGGTGAAGCCGGTGAAACTCCGGCCGCCGCCGATGAAACACCAGCCGCCCCCAAGACCAGAGGACGGCGCCGGTCGCCGGAGGTCCGGGCCAGGATGGCGGCTGCCGCCAGAGCCAGGTGGGCCAGGATCAAAGGCACCGCCACCGATGCAGCTCCGCCGGAAGATAAGAAAAAGAGGCGCTTAAGCGCCGCTGGCAGAGAGGCCATCATCGCCGCGACAAAAGCCAGATGGGCCAGAGCAAGAGGCACAGAGGCCCCCGCGCCCAAGGTTGTTAAGAAGGGGGATCGGCGCACCAGTCCGGCGGTCAAGGCCAGGCTCGCCGCGATTGCGCGGGCCAGATGGGCCAAGATCAAAGCGGCCGGCAAGTCTCGCCTGTAATCCGGCTCCGTCCATCGCCAGAATCCCAGCGCGCCACCGGTAGGTTTTGGGACGAGTTTCCCGCCCCTTCAACCGGCGCGCGCCGGGGGTTCCCGTAGCGCGACAGTCTCGGAGTTTCATTGAAACTTGGGGGCGGTGTCTTTTGGGATGCCTCTTCCGAGCATTTCTCATGCGTGTTCATGCGTTTTCATACCGCCGTGAAATGGCGGGAATGGTCAAAAATTGGCAAGGAATTGCCAATGGACGGTGAGTGCGGAACTGAGACGACAGGACAATGTGTCATCCATGAGTCAGGATTTGATAATCGGCATTGCCGGGGCCGGCGGAGACGGAGTGGTATCAGCGGGGGAATCTCTAATCACCGCCGCGGCGCTGGAGGGCTACCACGGCATCATGACCAAGAGCTTCGGATCGCAAATCCGCGGTGGCGAGGCTTCCTGCCGGGTGCGGCTGGCGACGGAGCCGGTGTTCAATCCAAACGGGCCGCTTGACGTGGCCGTGGCGCTCAATTGGGAGGATTTCCGCCGGTTCGGATCGGAACTCCCTGTGGAATCCGCCACCATTGTGATTTACGACAGCAACACCGGTGTCGCTCCCGACAAGCTGCCTTTGGATGGGGTGACGCCTAGGGTGGTTTTCAGCGTGCCGATCACTGAAATGGCCCAACAACACGCCGGCACTGAGATGGCAAAGAACGTCGTGGTGATCGGATTGCTGGCGGGCTGGTTTGGAATTGGCCGGGAAAGCATGCCGGCGGGCATTCGCAAGAAGTTTGCCAAAAAAGGGGCGGCGGTGGTGGAAGGCAACGCGCGGGCGTTTCAGGCCGGGCTGGACTTTGCCGCGGCGCATCCGCTGTCCCAGGAGCACCAACTGGCCGCCCCGCACACCGGGCGAAAAGCCAAGCTGCTGACCGACGGCAACGATATGTGCGCGGCGGCGGCCATTTTTGCCGGATGCACCTTTTTTTCCGGCTACCCAATCACGCCTTCCACGGAGATCATGCAGTTCCTCGACCGCGAGATTTGGAAGTACGGGGGGACGGTCTTGCAGGCAGAGGATGAAATCGCGGGCATCGGCGCGGTGGTGGGTGCGTCATTCGCCGGCAAGAAGGCGCTGACGGCGACTTCCGGTCCCGGCATGTCACTGAAGACGGAGATGCTTGGCTTGGCGAGCATTGCCGAGTTGCCCTTGGTGTGCGTCAACGTGCAGCGGGGCGGGCCTTCCACCGGGATGCCGACCAAGGCGGAGCAGGCGGACCTGTTCCAGGCGGCGTTTTCCGCTCACGGCGATTGCCTCCGTCCCATTCTGGCGCCCATGAGTGTGGGCGACATGTTCGGCGCCATCGTGGATGCCTTCAACCTCGCTGAAGAATTCCAAACCCCGGTCATCGTTCTGTCCGACCAGGAAATTTCGCAGCGCAAGGAAACCGTCGAACCCATTGACACCTCCGCGTTCCGCCTAGTCGAACGCAAGCGCCCGACCGAGGGGGACCTGGCCCAATACGCCCGGTTCAAATTGACGGAGTCCGGGATCAGTCCCATCAGTCATCCGGGAATGATCGGGGGCAACTACCTGGCGTCGGGGATCGAGCACAACGAACTGGGCCGCCCCACTGCCAGCGGCGCGATGCACGCGCGGATGAATGAGAAGCGATTTCGCAAGTTCAACCCGCTGCAAAACCGCCGGGATTTGTTTCTGGTGGAAGGGGACCCGGACGCGCCCGTCGGGCTGGTGAGCTGGGGAAGTGTGGCCGGCGTGGCCAGGGAAGCCCTGCGATTGGCCCGGGCGGAGGGGTTGCAAGTGAAATTGCTCGTGCCCAAACTTCTTTACCCGGTCGCCGAGCCGGTGTACCGGGACTTCTTCGCGTCGGTGCGGTGCGGGTTGTTCATCGAGCAATCCTACCAGGGACAACTCTACCGCCTGGTGAGAATGTTCGTGGACCTCCCCGCCCTGGTAGAACCGTTTGCCAGGAGCGGGTCGAACCCGTTTCAACCGGTCGAAGTCCTCGAACGGCTCCGCAAATTGGCCCCGCCTCTACACGGCAACGGGGACCGGCATCCGGCGGAGAAAGTTGCAGACTGACCCAGGAAACCTTGCCAGATCCCTTAACTATGACCGCGCTCGAACCCATTGCAGTTGACAAGCCTCAGGCGGGAAATTTCAAGAGCGACCTCAAACCGATCTGGTGCGCGGGCTGCGGCGATTACGGCGTTGTGACAGCCATCACGCGGGCGCTCGCCGCGATCGGACGCCCGGCCCACGAAATCGCATTCATTTCCGGCATCGGCTGTTCGAGCCGCATCCCGGGCTACACGACGGCCTACGGCTTCAACACCGTGCATGGCCGCGCGCTGCCGATCGCGCAAGGCATCAAACTGGCGAACCCCGAATTGCTCGTCCTGGTCGCCAGCGGCGACGGCGACGGATTTTCCATCGGCGGCGGGCACGTCGCCCACGTCATCCGGCGTAATATCGATCTCACCTATATCGTAATGGACAATCAAATATACGGGCTGACCAAGGGGCAGTTGTCGCCCACCTCGCAGCGCGGGCGCAAGACGGCCACGTCCAACTTTGGGAGCCTGGAGGAGCCGGTCAACCCGCTGCTTTACGTGATGGGCTACGGCGCCTCCTTCGTGGCGCAGGGCACTCCGGCCGACATGCCGGGTCTGGCCCGGATCATCGAGGAGGGCATCCGCTTTCCCGGATTCGCCTTTATCAACATTCAGTCACCGTGCGTCACATACGGAGAGGAAGACCAGCAACTCAAAGCGCAAAAGGTCCGCATGAGGAGCCTGGAATCGATCGGGCACGATCCGGCCGACCGCGCCGGCGCAACCGAACGGGCGCGCGAATACGGAACCCGGCTTTACACCGGAATCCTCTACCGCAACCCCAATCCGCCCCGGACTTACGGCCAGGGAGTCATCGAGCGCCAGCAATCCCTGCAAAAACTGGCCGCGCCGCGCCACGAAATCCTCAATCGCTTTTTGCCGGGCCATTGACCTTTCATCGTTGATCGATTGTCAAAACGATCTTTCCGCGGACGTGGCCGCACCGGCTCATTTCCAGCGCCTCGGGAGCGTGGAACAACGGAAGGATTTTCTCCACCATGACGTTGATTTCGCCGTTGGCGATCAGGTCCCCAAGCAGCATCAATTGGTCCGCGCTGGTTCGCGCCTGTACCTTCCGCGCCCGCACTCCGCATATCAACGCCTTGTGCTGCGACGGCTCCGATACGGTCGATACCAGGCGGCCGCCCAATTTAAGGACCTTCCAGGATCGGTCCTGCGTCTCGCCGCCGATCAAGTCCAAAACCATATCCACGCCCTTGACGACATCTTCAAAGCGGGTGGTGGTGTGGTCGATGACTTGTTTGGCTCCGAGCAGGCGCAGGAAATAAAGGTTGCGGGTGGAGGCGGTGGCGATGACCCAGGCGCCCTGGCGCAAGGCCAACTGCACGGCAAACGACCCCACTCCTCCAGCCCCGCCATGAATGAGAATTTTCTGGCCGGGCCGGATTTCCGCCAGATCAAACAGAGCCTGCCACGCCGTCAGTCCGCACAAGGGCGTGGCCGCGGCGTGAATATCGTCCATCGCAGACGGTTTTGGGGCCAAATTGGCAACGGGAACCGCGATCAATTCGGCGAACGCGCCGCCCGAAGCGCAATGGCCAAAAACCGGTTGTCCCACATAAAAATCCGTCACCCCTTCTCCAAGGGCCTCGACCGCGCCGGAAAAATCGCACCCCAACGTTCGCGGCAGCGGCAGCGGTCCGCATTCTCCTTCGCGCACTTTCCAGTCGAAGGGATTGACACCAGCCGCGTGAACACGAACCAGAACCTCATTCGGCCCCGGCTCAGGCGCAGCCACGTCTTCAAGACAAAGAGCTTCCGGCCCGCCGAAGGAATGGATGCGCACAGCTTTGATAGTCCCCGTCTCACGCAATATGGTATTCATACAAATCCTCCTGTTTAATTCTCTGGATTGAACTATTCCCCCCTGGCCAATAATCCAAAACCGGTCCCATTTGAACAATACCCCCGCTTGGGCCGCCTGCCATCGGTTCCCAGCCTGAACCGCGCATAGGGGTTTGCCTGAATCATCGCCCTCCGGGCGGCGCTGCGAAAAGAAAGCGTTGAAAGCCTCAGGGAAGGGGTTATCAGCATCATGCAAGACCGGCGGCGGGATGCTCGCAGCCGTCCCTTAAAAATATGCCGTTGTCTTGGCGTGCCCTATTCTTGTGATTCGTCCTGCGGGTTACACCCCATAGCGAAGGGATGCCGGACCGTGTAGCGTGGCTCCAGTGTTGAGGCAAACACAATAAGCTGTAAGAAACAGCCAAAACAAAACAGACTTAAAATATATTTATGTTTAAATTTCTAAGGACTTTTATCAATTTTGTCGTGGGCATTATCGCGCTGCTGCTAACTTTTAGATTGATCTTTAAGTTTTTGGTGGTTAATACAGGCACGCCGTTCGTTGCCTGGCTTTATGGTTTCACGGCGCCGCTCGTGGCTCCATTCTCCAGAATTCTTCCGAACTGGAAGTTTTCAGGTTTCGAGGTTGATTTTGCCACCGTTGCCGCGCTTATTGTGTTTGCTCTGGCCGGATCTTTGCTTCTGATGCTTTTACCCTATTCCCGAAGGGTGGTTGTAACAGATGGCGCGCCCACTGATGTCTAGGCTTTGAGCCAATACCGGCCCGCCGCCTGGCCCAACAGCCCGCAAAGAACTTTCCCGGTTTACAATACGGATTAGATGCGGCAAAGTGGCTGAATGAAAGCACATCAACTGTTCCCCGATCCTGCCGGGAGGTTGATTGCGGCTGCCTTCACGCTGATTGAGCTGCTGGTGGTGATCGCCATTATCGCCATCCTGGCGGCGTTGTTGTTGCCGGCGCTGGCAAGGTCAAAACTGAGCGCGCAAAGGATTTCATGCCTCGATAATTTGAGGCAGATTTCGCTCTCGCGGCACATGTACACCGACGACAATCGAGGGAAGTTGATCCTGTCGGCGGCCGACGAGGATAGCGTGGATACAGCCATCCAGAGTGGCGAGGCCAAGGTGATGATCTGCCCTTCGACCCATGTGCCCCCGACGCAGCAGACGGATGACGGGTGGGGCACTGCCGATGCCACCTATTTTGGCTCGGATTCCCAAGCGGCCTCCACCCCCGGCAGTTACGCCATCAACGGATGGCTCGCGGTGGAGCACACGCCGGTGGATACGTTTACCCATTATTTCTTCAGGGAGGAGGCGGATCTTTTGCTCCCTGCCACCACCCCGCTTTTTCAGGATTCCATCTGGTACTACGTGTTCCCTCTGGAAACGGATCCCACGCCGGGCACGGCAGACCTTTACGACGGCTACAACGGCGACCGCCCCGGCTGCATCCATAGCATCGGCCTTTGTTTGATCGACCGGCACAACGACCGTCCCGCGGCCGCCGCGCCGAGGAATTATCCTTATTCCCGCACCAGGGTGCTTCCTGGCATGATCAACATGGCCTTCGCCGACAACCATGCTGAACTTGTCAAGTTGAACAACCTCTGGACTTACACATGGCATCGCGGCTGGGTCACGCCGGCCCCTCATCCTTAAGAGCCAAAGCCAAAGGGCCTGCCGATACGCCATGGGGAACTTGTCGGATTCATCTGCATTTTCAAACCGGCGCTAACAACTGCTACCCCATCTCGACCAGAACGTCGTTTTGCTTCTTCATTTTTGAGGCGGGAATGAGGTTGCCTTCAAGCGGGCGCCCGTTCAGCGTGATCTTCTTGACGCCTTTCTGGACGCCCGCGGGGTTTGTCACCTTGATCGCAAGCATCTTGCCGCGGAACCGGCGCGTGGCGGTGAATTCCTTCCAATCAGCGGGGATGCAGGGATCGATGAGAAGGCCTTTGTAATCGGGGCGGATGCCCAGCAGATACTGCGTCGCCGCGTAATACGCCCAGGACGCGGCCCCCGTCAGCCAGGGAACGCGGGAGGCGCCATAACGCGGACTTTCAACGCTGTGAGTGTATTGCGAGTAAACGTACGGCTCGCTGCCGCGGATTTCCGCCTTGTCGTTGAATGACGCCGGCATGCTGCCGCGGAAGTACTTGAACGCCCTGTCGCCGTTGCCCAGCATGGCCTCGGCCATGACCGCCCAGCCTTGCGTGTGGTTGAAAATGCCGCAGTTTTCTTTGACTCCCTTGTTGAACACAATGGAGCGGATCTCCGCGCACGGGATGTTCTCATAAGGCGGCGCGCAGAGCATCAGCCCGTAATCGGTGGCGAGCCGTTCATTTGCCGACGCCATCGCCTGCCGGGCGCGCTTTTCATCGGCGTGGCCGCTGATGACGCCCCAAGACTGCGTGTTGAGATAAATTGAACCCTGGTTGTTTTGGCGCGAGCCGATAGGCTCGCCGGATTCCTTGTAGGCGCGGATGTACCATTTGCCATCCCAGCCGAATTGGTTGAGCTTCATGTCAATGATGTCGAGCTGTTTTCTCGCCCATTTGATTTCGGCTGTCTTGCCGAACATGCCGCAAATCTCGATATAAGCCGCCAGGCTGTAACGCACCTGGAGGGCGACGAACACCGACGTGCCCTTGCGGCCCAGCCGCAGGCAATCGTTCCAGTCGGCGAAAAGGCCGCTGGGCAAACCGTGTTGGCCCGTACGTTTGAGATTGAATTCAATCGCCCGGCGGAGGTGGCCGAGCACCGTAGCCTTGCCTCGGTCGGCATAAGGCAGGACCTGGTTGAAAAAGTCGGTGTCGCCCGTCTCCTTGACATAAGTGGTGATCGCGTTGAAAAGCCACAGGCAGTCATCGGAACGATATTCGTCTTCGCCGGGCGGTTTTTCTTTGCCGGGCTTGTGCGTGAAGGCCATTACGATTGGCATTGCTCCGCCGGTGGAGCACTGGCCGGTAATCATCAGTTCGAGACGCTCTTTGGCCTCATCCGGGATGATTTGCATGACGCCCATGAAATCCTGGACCGTGTCGCGGTAGCCAAGCCCGTCCCGTTCGCCGCTGTAGATCAAGCTGGCCATGCGCGACCACGAATAAGTCATCAGGCAGTTGAAGGGACTCCACATGTTCATCATGCTGTTGAACTGCGCGTCCGGCGTGCTCACGGTCAATCCTTCGATGCGGTTGCGCCAGTACTTTCGGAGCTTTTCAAATTCGGCTTTGACTTTGGCGATGGCGCCGAACTCCTTGACAGTTCGTTTGCCTTCGACCGCCGCCTTGCCGACGCCCATGAGGACCACAAGCTCTCTTGTCTCGCCTGGATCGAGGCTGATGTCGATTTGGATTGAACCGCAGCCATCGTCGCCGAAGGCCTTTGATCCGGTGCATCGGCCTTTCTCGACGACCATCGGGTTGGCGTAACCGCGATACGGGCTAATGAACACGTCACGGTCCGTGTCGAAGCCGGCTATTTCACCGCCCAGGAACGCCAGAAAGGAGCGGTTCTCCTCGTCGCTGATGAGAACGGAACTGCCGTAATCGACGATGCCGTCAACGAAATCCATTTTCACGATGCCGTGGGAGTATTGGAGGTTGAGGAAGTCGTGGAAACACTTCCAAAGGTTCGGGTACTCGACGAAAGTGAACAGGCTCAGGTTTCTTTTGGCGCTGCCCTTGTTTGTCACCTTCAACAGCCAGCATTCGAAATGTTTGCCAAGCGGCACGAAGTAGGTCGTTTCCGTTTCAATCCTGGCGTACTCGGATTTGATAATCGTGTAAGCGGTGCCGTGGCGGCAGGTGGTTTTGTACTGGTCCAGCGGTTTGCCGACGGGCTGCCACGCATTGGACCAGTAATCGGCTGAGTCCTTGTCGCGAATATATACATACCGGCCCGGCTGATCGGCTGGCACATCGTCGAAACGCAGCCGCGTCAGCCGTCCCTGCGCGGCGGACAAATAGAAACTGTAGCCGCCCGCGTTATTGGTGATGATCGCGCCGTATTCGGTCGAGCCGAGATAATTCGCCCAGGATCGCGGGGTATCCGGTTTTTCGATTACGTATTCCTTTGCTTGATCGTCAAAATATCCAAATTTCATAATCTGCCTGTTTCTCGTGTGGAATTGTCATGCCTTGCCCCGGCTCGGCGGGAGCCCCGCCCTGCTGGGGCGTTTGTGGTCAGACTGTTGGGGCGGCTTGGGCGCCGGCCTTGCGCCGTTCATCGAGCGCTGCCTTGACTTTGGCCATGGTTGCTTCATCCAGCTTGTAGAAGAAGACAAGAATAATTAACGCCAGCGCGCCTACGACGACCGGAATGACGCTCATCATCTCTTTCAGACCGTTGAGAACATTGATGTTTTGAGCCACGTTGGCGACAAACCCCGTCTTATCGAGGATAAACGCCGCCACCATGGAACCGATGGCCCAGCCGAGTTTATTGGACATAATGGAGGCGGAGAACACAAGGCCGGTCGCCCTCCTGCCGGTCTTCCATTCGGAATAGTCTGCCGTATCGGCATACATGATCCATAACAGGGCGGAAATGGGACCTCCAGCCATCGAGCCGATGGCTTGAAAAACAAAAATGAGGGCCAGGTTCTCCGGCTTGAAGAAATAGAATGAGCCGGTGCAAACCAGCGCCGTCACGAAAAGAATGATCGCCGCTTTCTTTCTCCCCAAGCGCCTGGCGAACAAGGGAATCAGCGCCATTCCCAACAAAGACAACAACTGCCCGACGGTGTTGAAAGCGGAGGCGAGCACTTCAAAGCCATATTTGTGGGTCGTGCCAAAGAGGGTCACGCTCTGCTCGCCGATGTAGTACTTGAAATAGTGGGTGGTGACATTCATGCGGATGCAGACGAAGAGGATGAAAAGAATGGTCACGATGAACAGCGCTATCCAGGGCGTGTTCTGGACTATGTCCCCCAAATCTCTTGACACGTTGGTTTTCTCCTTGGCGATGGGCTGAATGCGCTCGTGCGCTGAAAGGAATGTGACCACAAGAAAAACGACCGCCGCCGTGGCGTAAATCATCATTGTGGTATGCCAGCCTTTGGCGTCGTTGCCCTCCCCAAAATACTTTGCCAGCGGCAGGGCGGTCGCGGAGACGATGATTCCGGCAGTAAACGCGCCGATGAATTTGGAGGTCGCGGCATCCGCTCTTTCGACGGGGTCCCCGCTGATCACTCCCAGCAGGGCCGTGTAGGGAATATTGACCGTTGAATACAGGAACATGAACGCGATAAAGGTGATGTAGGCATAAGCCAGTTTTCCGGTTTCCCCGAATCCAGGCGTCGAAAACGCCAGAACCGCGGAAACCGCAAGCGGAACGGCGCCCCATAATATGTAAGGCCTGAATTTTCCCCACCGGCTCCTGGTGCGGTCAGCGGTCATGCCGATCACCACGTCAAAGAACGCATCCAGCACCCTGGAAATCAAAAACATCAGGCCGGCCGCCTTTGCTGTCAGCCCGAACACGTCGGTGTAAAAGTAAAGCAGATACACCATGATGGTCTGCCAGAACAGGACCGACGCCAAATCGCCGAAGCCATAGCCGATTTTTTCTCTTAACTGGAGTTTCTGGATTTCGTTGCTCATTACCCGCATGATGAACTGCGGCGGCGCGGAATTGTCAAGCGACATCCGCCGTTTCAGCCTGGGGGGCTGGAGCGGCCATGGACCTTCCGGCGATCCAGCCGGTTGTCCACGCCGCCTGGAAATTGAAGCCGCCCGTCAGGCCGTCGATATCCAGGAGTTCGCCGCCGAAGAAAAGGTTTGGACAGAGCCGGCTCTCCATGGTCTTGAAATTGACTTCGCTTAAGCGCACGCCGCCGCAGGTGACGAACTCATCCTGGTTGAGGCTTCTTCCCACGGCTTGCAGCCTGGCGCCGGAGAGTTGTTGGATGAGCCGGTGCCGCGCCGAGGCGGACAATTCCGCCCAGCGGGTCGGACGGGCAATGCCCGAGGAGAGGACCAGGGCCTGCCAGAGGCGGGCGGGGAGCGGTGGAAGTGTAGAATTGACAATAAGCCGCGCCGGTTGCGCCGCGCGCCGGGCCTCCAACCGAGCCGCCAGCGCCTCATGGTCCAGACCCGGCAGCCAGTTGACCTGCAACGGGAATTGATAATTCAATCCGTGCAGCGCCCGCGCGCCCCAGGAGGAGAGCCGCAGTATGGCGGGGCCGCTCACGCCCGCGTGGGTCACCAGCAGCGCGCCGCGCTCGCGCAGTCCCAGGCCGGGGATGGAGACCTCAACCGGCTGGACAGAAATCCCCGCCAACCCGCGCAGCCAGGGGTCCGCGATATGGAAAGTGAAAAGCGACGGCGCCGGCGGCTCCAGAGTGTGGCCAAGCGACTGTGCCAGTTGGCCGGCCGCGGCGGCGCGGCAACCGCCGGTGGCCAGCATCAGCCGCCGGCAACGGAGCGTTTCGCCGCCGGTCAAGCCGAGCGCAAAACCACCCTCGTCCGACCGGACCACGCGCTCCAGGCCCCGCTTGGCCAACAGTTCGACGCCCGCGGCCCGTGCCGCGCGGAGCAAACACTCGATGATGGTCTGCGAGGAATTGCTAACGGGGAAAAGGCGGCCGTCCGGCTCCGTTTTGAGTGGCACGCCGCGGGCGGCAAACCACGCGATGGTATCGCGAGGCTGAAAGACCCGGAACGGTCCCGCCAGCGCGGCGCCGCCTCGCGGATAATGGGCGGTAAGTTCGCGGGCGTCGAAACACGCATGAGTGACGTTGCAACGCCCGCCGCCGGAAATCCGCACTTTGGAAAGGAACTGCGCGCTTTTCTCCAGCACCATGATTCCGGTTCCCGGCGCCGCTTCCGCGCAGACGATCGCCGCGAAAATTCCGCTGGCTCCGCCGCCCGCGACCACGACATGCCGCTGGTTCATCCCGGCAACGTTACGGCAGACGCAGGCCAAAGTCTCTGACGATCGGTTTGATTTTGGCCAAATCCAGTCCATGCTTGCGCTGATGAATGATGCCCGCGCCGAACACGAAAGCCAGCCCCTCCTGCATTGGCTGCTGCAGCGGCATCCCGGCACCCCCAAGACGCGGGCCAAACAGTGGATCCTGGCCGGGCGCGTCAGCGTCGGGGGCGTGGTTCTGCGTAAACCGCATCAGTTGCTCCGCGATCCGGGGGAGACGCTGCGGCTGCTTGGCCGCCATGCCACCACGCTGGATTGCGGCTCCGGCTGGCGGATTCATCCGCGCGTCGGGTTGCTCTTCCTTGATTCCGCGCTGGCGATTGTCAATAAAGGTCCCGGCCTCATCGCCGTGCCGGCAGTCAATTGCGACCTTTCCGCCCTGAGCATCCTTGCCGACTTCCTGGCCGGCAAACTCAAAGCCAGGGAGCCAGGCGTAGCGGGAAGAACGCTGCCTCCGGCTTATCGCAAACTCCAGCCGCTGCCCGTTCACCGCCTTGACCAGTTTACCAGCGGCGTTTTTTGCATCGCTCTCAGCCCGGCGGCGCGCGGGTCCCTGATCGAACAGTTGAAGGCGCATACAATGAAACGCGAATATATCGCGTACGTCGAAGGGCGCGCGCCCAATCGCTCCGGCGTCTGGCGCAACTGGCTGGAACCAAGCGCGGACGGTCTGCGCCAGCAAATCGTCCCCGCCGCCCGGGCCGCCACGGCGCCGGACAGCGCGCGAGAGGCCATCACCCACTACGAGGTCGTGGCCGAGTATCCTCTCTCCGGCGGCAAGCGTTTCGCCACCAAGTTGCGGCTCCGCCTTGAAACCGGGCGCAAACATCAAATCCGCGCCCAGGCAGCCCACGCCGGGTTGCCGTTGATCGGCGACCGGACCTACAATCCAAAGTGCCGGGAAACTCCTGGCGGCGGTGAATCGATCCCTTTCCCGCGGCAGGCCTTGCACGCCGAAGTGTTGACCTTGGAACATCCGCAGCAGCCGGGCAAACGGATGTCGTGGACGGCCCCGTTGCCCAACGACCTTTGTCAACTCGAAGCCGCCTTGCGGGCGTCCGAGATTTGAGCGTGTCTGGCCAGGAGCCGAAACTTCGGCAATGATCAATGCGCTTCTACTTTTCGGGCGGGGCGGGCGGCATGTTGGTGATGACCTCGACCTTCTCGCCGTTTTTGAATCCTTCGGCGGAGGGGACTTTGATGATCTGGCCGCTGACGACGGGTGTTGTGGTGGTGGCGGCAGGGGCGGCGTTGGCTGCGGCGGGCCGCATGACGCTGGTGGGTGCGGCGGGAGCAACGGCGGGAGGCGCGGGAGGCACGATGGAGAGCAGTTCGATCTCAAAGATCAGGACGGAATTGGGGCCGATTTTTGCTCCCATCGATCGCTTGCCGTAGGCCAGGTCTGAAGGAATAACGACCTCCCATTTGGAACCGACCTTCATCATTGGCAGTATCTCCGACCAACCCTTGATGACCCCGCCTTTAAGCCTGGCGCGAAACAGGTCGTTCTTATCGAATTCGGTGCCGTCGATGAGCGTTCCCCTGTAGCTGACTGTGACGGTGTCGGTGGGTTGCGGCCTGTTGCCGGTGCCGTTGGTGATGACTTTGTATTGGATGCCATTGGTCAGGGAAATGACTCCATCGAGCTTGGCGTGTTTGGCAAGAAACTCGTCGCCTTTGCTCTTGTTCTCTGCGGCTTCCTTTTCCATTTTTTCCTGCGCCTTGGCGCGCAAGGCGCCGGACAATTGCTTTAGGGTATTGGTCATTTCGTCCAAAGTGATCCGAGTGGAGTTGGAGGCCAGGATGTCCGTGATGCCGGCGGCGAGGGCGTTGACATCAACATCGACGCTTTGGCTTTTGAAGGAGTTTGCGAGGTTCATGCCGATGGCGTAGCTGAATTTGCCTCTTTCGGGCATGACCGGCGGAGGCGCCGGGGTGGAAGGGTTGACCAGTCCCGGGGGCAGGTTGGAAGCTGGTTTGGGGGAGGATTGGTTGGTTTGGGCGGGGGCCTGCAAAGCCACAAGCGTTGTGATCAGGAACGCGATTCGTATAAGTTTCATGTCTGTTTCTTCTTTTTGTTCCGGTGGCGGGCATCCGCCTGGCCGGCATCCGTTCTTCAGCGAACGGGCCGTAATGCTTATCATGTCAGCCAAACCATGTCCAGCATTCGGTTTCGAGCGATTTTGACCGCAAAGTCGGGCATTTGACTCAAAAGAAGGGTCAGGCGCTCTGGCTTAAGCGGGCTTTTGGTTTATCGAAAAGCATGGCGTGCGCCTCGCGCAACACGGCTGGGATTCTGGCGGCAAAGGGGCTGTGCCGGAGGGCGGCGCGGAGCTTCGGCTCGTCAAAGGCGGCGGCGTTTTGGCCGGGGAACCAATGGTCAGCCTGACCGAGCAGGTTATAGCGCATTTTACCCCACTCGACCAGGTCGAGGGACTTGGCGAATGTCCAAAGGCGAACGATTTCGGCGACATTGACGTGGCCGGGAACGTCAACATACGAGGGCAGCCCCTCGAACCAGCGCCGGCACCAATCGCCCCCCAGCCTGGCCTCCATTTCAGCGCGCAAACGGCTCTCGATTGGCGCTATGACGCCGGCGGCGTGGTCGTAATGATCCAGCGCGCGGATGTGATCGTCAAAGTCGCCGGGCCGTGCCGCCCCGCAACTCAAGGTATGCACTTCCGGGCGCGCCAGGCAGTAGAGGTCGTTGAACTGCATCGGGGTCAACGGCGCGCACAGTTCGACCATTTTGGGCGGCGGTTCATAGAGTTTGCCGCCCTTGTCGTTGGGGCTGATGATGAAAACGCCCATGTCGCACTGGCGGGCGGCAGCGATGGCGGGCCAGGCGAGGTCGTTGACGAAGTACCAATGGAGGTTGATGTAATCGAACTCACCGGTCTGGACGGCGTCCAGGATGATGTCGGTGGTGGCATGTGTGGAGAAGCCCACGAAGCGGACGCGCCCCTCCTTTTGGAGGCGGCGGGCCGCGGCAAGGCAGCCGTTTTTGCGCAAGGACCACTTCAGGATCTGGCGTTGATTGATGCCGTGCAGGGCCAGCAGGTCAACGTAGTCGAGTTGCAGGTATTTCATGGAGCGGTCGAAGGTTTTCAGAAATTCCGCCGGGTCGGCCTCGGGAGCAACTTTGGTTTGGACGATGATCCTGGAGCGGTCGAGTTTCGGGAGGAGGTTGCCCAACTGCATTTCGGACGTGCCGTAGCCGCGGGCGGTTTCGATGTGGGTGATGCCCAGTTCGAGGGCGCGGTGAATGGTGGCTTCGAGGTTGGCCTGGCTGGCCGCCGGGATGTCTGAGGGCGGCGCATCCGCCCACTTGAACTGGTAGCGCATTCCCCCGCAGGAAATCACGGGCATGGACAATTCCGTCCGACCAAATCGCCGATATCGCATCTGGATTCTATCGCACGAGGAGGCCCCCCGCGCAACGGGCAATTTCGCGCGGGCGCGGGAAGGGGCACATCTCAGCTTTTGGACACGCCCGGCCTGGCATCGCTCAAAAACTTCCAAGCGCTGGGTTGCATGTCCTTGATTATCAACGCTCGCAACCACCGGCTTGTAGGCCGGGTCCCCTGAACCGGCGCAGCCCCCGCGCTATTTATCATGCACAAGGGTGCACAAGCCTGCATAAGCCCGCGCATTTCACGAAACCCAGGGGGCGGCTCCGCGCCTGCAAACTCGCGTGCGCCGCAACAAAACTACCGTAATTTGGCGTAATTTACCGTAATTTACCGTAATTTCCGTAACCAACGAACTCCACCCTATCAGGGAAACCCTTACTGCCGTCAATTTAAGCCGTAAATAGGTGCAAGCAGGCGCAAAGAGGCGCAACCAGCCGGCTAAAACCCCGGATTGATAAATTGCCAGAGCTTGCCAGAGGGTGAAAGTCCGGAACCTGACCCCAACGAGAAAAACGGGCATTTCTCGCGCTGAGTCCGCAGAGAGCCGCAGAGGATGACAGTCAACCACGGATGGCACGGATGGACACGGATGGAAAGTCTTGATCCGTGTTCATCCGGGAAATCCGTGGTTAAGTCACCTTTGTCCAGCAGCAGCAAAAACCACTGCGATTTGGTGCGATTTACTGCGATTTGGCGCAGAAAACAACACCCCCGCCCGCCAGGCGGGAATAAATGGCTTACGGCGCACAGCGGGGGTGACGGTTCGCGCCACGCACGCCGCCCGGTGCAGGTACAAGCCGCGCCAACAGCCTTTCAAAGAACAAGCCTGCATCCGAAATATACCACAGAACTTGCATTATGCAATAGAGAAAATCCGTTTACCACGGATGGCACGTCCGCCTTCGCGCCATGCGCTACGGCGCGACAAGGATTCTCAGGACAGGGTCTTCTTGAACAGGAGCAAACGAAGCAAACGGAGAGGAAAAGGCATTCTTGAAAATCTTGTCGGAACAATCACGGCTCCGGGGCCTTGAACCCGCGCCGCTCCGGGCAGCCCTGGTCCCGGAGGGAAACGCCGACAACAGCCCAATCACTTCAGCGTTGGGGATCCACATCCGCTTCGCCCATGTCCCGAAGGGACGGCTGAATGGGCACCAGGAAATTGGTATTTTTAGAATTAACTTTGGCGGCGACTGAAAACGAACGGACACCAAGTTCCGAGGACTGACCCTTTCACGAGGACTGACCCTTTCACGAGGACTGACCCTTTCACGAGGACTGACCCTTTCACGAGGACTGACCCTTTCACGAGGACTGACCCTTTCACGAGGACTGACCCTTTCACGAACGGACACCAAGTTCCGAGGACTGACCCTTTCACTGACCCTTTCACGGTCGGCGTCTCGCTGACTGGCCCCCGGCGGCAAAACGACTCACTTTTTAGTGAAGCTTCTGCGCGCGTCCAATGCCTTCGGCGAGACGCCGAAGGCGGCGGGCGAGGACGCCTGCGCTCCCCAATCCTACTGCATGGTTGCGGATTAGGGATTACATTTTCAAGGCGCGCTGGCGGTATGCCTCGTCGGGACGGCCGGCAATGCGCTCAATGTTCTCATTGGAGAAGAATACGGGGCCGCCAAGAGCGGCGGCGCCCATGAAGATTTTGGCGGCTTTTTCAGCCATGAGCATGGCGGAAAGAACGGATTGCCAGGTGGCACCAAGGGTGATGAGGCCGTGGTTTTGCATGAGAATGACCCGCGGCGGGCGCTTTTGGCCGCGAATGAACGCCTGGGTCTCATGGCGGATGGCCTGCGCCAGTTTGAGGCCGGGATCGGTGTAGGGGATGAAGACTGAGGCAGGGCCACAACACACGACTTCGTCGGGAAACATGCGATGATCGCTGAATTCTTCCGCACGGGACGAGCATAGGATTTGATTGACAGTGGTTGCGTGGGTGTGGCCGGCGAAATTGATGCCGGGGAGGGAAAGCAGCCACGCATGGAAGACGGCTTCGACGGAAGGCTTTTTCGCCGCGGGATCAACACGGGCCGCCAGAAGGGTGTCGTCAACCTGCTGGTCGGACAAGCTGCCTGTTTCCAGGATTGGCAGCAGTGTGGAGAAACGGCACTGGACAACGCCGTCTTCCTGGAGAGCGCCAAGGCAGGCACCGCTGGCTTTGACGAGAAAGGTGTCATCGCTCAGGCGCGCAGAGGTGTTGCCTTCGCTGAGAATGGCCAGGCCGCGGTCTTCGCGGCCCAGGTGGTGGGAAAGGGTGAGGAGGTCTTGGAGGATGGGATTTTGCATATTGGTTAGCGCTGTGACACGGGAGTTATGATAGAGGTTTGCACAGGAAGCGTTTAGAGCGATCCCAAAAGGTCGAAAGGACAGGGCGCAACCCTGAAAGCAACGGGGCAAAAGTTGACAAATACTCTAACGACCAACAACATGGCGCCCAAAATGAACACCGAGGCATTCAAAGACAAACAAAAAAGCATCCAGCAAGCCTACCAACTCGCCAAAGAGCGTTATCTCGAATGTGGCGTGGATACCGAAAAAGCTCTCGAAGAACTCGCCCGGGCGCCGATTTCACTTCACTGCTGGCAGGGCGATGACGTGAGAGGATTTGAGCATTTCGGCGGCACGCTGGGCGGCGGGCTCGTCGCGACCGGCAATTATCCCGGCAAGGCTCGCACACCGGATGAACTGCGCGCTGATTTGGGAAAAGCGTATTCACTTATTCCGGGCCGGCACCGTCTGAACCTGCACGCCCTCTACGGCGAGTTCGGCGGCAAGAAAGTGGACCGCGATGAGATCGCGCCAGAACACTTCCAGAGCTGGATTTCGTGGGCAAAGAGAAACGGTCTGGGCCTGGATTTTAACCCGACCTGCTTCTCTCATCCGAAAGCCGCCGACGGCTTCACCCTGTCGCATCGAGACAAGGGCATCCGCCAATTTTGGATTGAGCATTGCATGCGCAGCCGTGAAATCGGCGCCGCGATGGGAAAGGCTCTCGGCAAAGCCTGCGTGACCAATGTCTGGGTGCCCGACGGCATGAAGGACACCCCCGCCGACCGCAGCGGGCCGCGCGCCCGCCTGGCCGAATCGCTCGACGCGGTTTTCAAAACGCCCATTTCGCCAAAACTGAACCTGGATTCAGTCGAACCGAAATTGTTTGGCATCGGCAGCGAAAGCTACGTGGCCGGTTCGCATGAGTTTTATCTTGGCTACGCGGTGAGCCGCAATAAGCTGCTTTGCCTCGACGCCGGTCATTATCATCCGACCGAAAGCATTGCGGACAAGATATCCAGCGTGCTCCAGTTTATGCGGGAGATATTGCTGCACGTCAGCCGGGGCGTGCGCTGGGACAGTGATCATGTGGTGATCTTGAACGACGACCTCCTGGCCATCGCGCGAGAAATCGTGGCGAACGGGTTTGCCGACCGGGTTCACATCGGCCTGGATTATTTTGACGCGAGCATCAACCGCATCGCCGCGTGGACGATCGGCGCGCGCAACATGCTCCGGGCTTTGCTCATCGCGATGCTCGAACCGCCGGCCATCAAGGCTGCGGAGGCAGGCGGCGATTTCACCTCGCGCCTCGCGTTGCAGGAAGAAGCCAGAACGTTGCCCTTTGGGGCTGTCTGGGATTATTACTGCGAAAGCAAAGGCGTTCCCGTCGGCGAGAATTGGCTGGCGGAGGTGAAGCGCTACGAAAAGGACGTTTTAAGCAAGCGCGGCTGAAGCCGTGTTTCAATCAACCGAAGCAATTAACCAAGCCTGTCCCCCACTAAAGCCAAGATGAAGCCAAACCGCAGCCCGTTTTTGTTTCCGTTTCTCATGGTCGCCTCCCTGTTTTTCATTTGGGGGTTTTGTCATTCCATGCTGGACGTGCTGAACAGGCACTTTCAAAACACGCTGCATGTGAGCAAGACGGAGTCGGGCCTCATCCAGACCTCCGTCTTCCTGGCGTATTTGCTGATGGCGTTTCCGGCGGCGTTGATGATTCGTCGAATCGGCTTCCAAAGGGGCATTCTGGTGGGGTTGGCGGTGCTGGCCGCCGGGGCATTTCTGTTTATCCCCGCCGGGCTGGTAATCAAGACGTTCTGGGGGTTTCTGCTTGCGCTGTTTGTTCTTTCCACCGGTCTGGCATGCATTGAAACGGCCGCAAATCCCTACGTCACGGTGCTCGGCCCAAAGGACGGCGCGGCAGGACGGCTGTCGGTTGCACAGGCATTCAACTCCTGCGCCTACATTGTCGCGCCCACGGTAGGCGGCCTCCTGCTGTTCGGCCACAAAGTGGACCCCGATGCGCCCGTGGATTTCCACACTCTCATCCTACCCTACGCTGTCCTGGGTTGCGTGGTGCTTCTCATCTTCTGCGCCTTTGCTTTCATCAAATTGCCGGGCGTCGAGGAGGGCCGCGCCAAAACCGAAGAAGCTGATGATTCCATCACCTACAAAGCCCGCTTGTCCAGACAGCCGCATTTTGTCTGGGGTGTCATCACCCAGTTCCTGTATATCGTCGCACAAATTGGGATCAACGCGTTTGCTATAAACTATATTCTGGATAATGCCATTGTCAAAGACGCCTCCGGCGTAACCTCGAAGGCTCCGCTCTTTGGCTGGTACGAATCCTTTACGCGCGCCACCACTCCCGACCAGACGGCCGCCTATGTCGTCACCTTCGCGATGGTTCTCTATGCGATCGGACGTTTCAGCGGGGCGTCCATTGCGCGGGTCATCAAACCCAACCTCATGCTCGCGCTCTACGGCATCGCCAACTGCATCGTGATCCTGCTGGCGATCGCCGACATCAAAATGGTATCGTGGATGATCCTCCCCCTCTGCTGGTTCTTCATGTCCATTATGTTCCCGTTCACCTTCGCGATGAGCCTGCGCAACCTCGGTCCGCAGACCAAGATCGCCGCCTCGTTTCATGTGATGGCTGTAGGCGCCGCAGGCTCGATCTCAGCAGTGATGATGGGCTGGCTTTGGGATTCCTTCCACAGCGTCGGGATTTCTTTTACACTCCCGCTCATAGGTTTCATCGCGACGACGATTTACGGTCTGGCCTATCCACGCCTGCTGAACCAGTCTGCAAAGGCAGTGTGAGACTCAAATAGCCATGGCAAATAAGATCTATCTCGCCGCCGACCTCGGCGCCGAAAGCGGGCGGGTGATGGCAGGGGTTTGGAACGGAAAGAAGATCCGCCTGGAAGAGGTTCACCGCTTTCCCAACAGTCCGGTGGTGTTGGCCGACACACTGCGCTGGGATGTGATGCGTCTGTGGGCTGAGATTCAGAAAGCCTCGCCCTCAAGTATCGTGAAGTGCTCGGCTGGCTTGAGGAGCTTGTGGGCGCAAACATCGGGGTCATCCACATTGTCGGCGGCGGCTCGCAAAGCGGAATTCTCAACCAGTTCGCCGCGGACGCCTGCCAGCGCCCGGTGGTGGCCGGTCCCGTTGAAGCCGCGTCGCTGGGCAATTTGCTGGTGCAGGTGCGTGCTAGTGGTGAAATTGGTTCATTGTCGGAAATTCGCGAGGTCGCCCGCATATCCAGTCAGGTTACCCGCTATGAACCCGCAAAGGTCCCGGTGTAGGTCACTCTGCCCCCTTTCCCTGGCATACCCATAAAGCGGCCATGGCCGCCATTTTTGTTTTGTTGCACTCCTGGAAACTGGCTTAACCAATTGGAAATCAAATGGTTCAAAAACACCTTGCAAGCATGGAGATAACATCCATAATTGCACGGATGTTACCAAGACGCCTCAGCGCACGCCTCAATCACTTGCTCGGGCATTCCCCGGCGGTGGTCCTGCTCGGACCGCGACAGGTCGGCAAAACGACGCTTGCATTGCAGATTGCCGAAACACGGCCTTCGGTCTATTTGGACCTTGAGGACGAGGCTGACCGGGGCAAATTGTCCGATCCCGTCCGCTACTTTGCCGATCATGAACGCGAATTGGTTATCCTCGACGAGGTTCATCGGTTGCCTGAATTGTTCCAACAGTTGCGCGGGGTCATTGACCGGGGCCGACGCCAGGGAAACGCGAATGGGCAATTTCTGCTCCTGGGGTCGGCGGCTATGGACTTGCTCAGGCAGTCGGGCGAGAGTCTGGCCGGTCGCATTTCCTATCTGGAACTTGGCCCGTTCGACGCATTGGAGGCGCCACCTGCCGCACTCGACACCCTTTGGGTTCGCGGCGGCTTTCCGCGCAGCTTCCTCGCCGACAGCGATGATCTCAGTATGGAATGGCGGCGGGATTTTATCCGCACTTATCTGGAGCGGGACATTCCGCAATTCGGGTCAAGGATTCCTGCTGAAACCCTGCGGCGTTTTTGGACGATGCTGGCGCATAACCAGTCGCAGATGCTAAACGCCGCCACTCTGGCGCGTGGATTGGGTGTGGATGGCAAGACTGTCGCCGGTTATCTTGATCTGCTGGTGGATCTTTTGCTCGTGCGCCGCCTGCCCGCATGGCATCGCAACATGGGAAAACGGCTGATAAAATCCCCAAAGGTCTATGTGCGCGACAGCGGCATCGCTCATGCGCTACTGGGCATCCGGGACAAAGAAACGCTGCTTGGCCACCCCGTCGCCGGACCGACATGGGAAAGCTTCGTGACGGAAACGCTGATTTGCGCCGCCCCTGACGGAACAGAGGCGAATTTTTATCGCACTGCCACCGGAATCGAAGTTGATCTTGTCCTCACGTTGCCTGGCGGCAAACTCTGGGCCATTGAAATCAAGCGCGGTTCCGTCCCAAAGCTGGAAAGCGGGTTTCACATTGCCTGCGCCGATCTCAAGCCGGATAAACGCTTTGTCGTCTATTCGGGCAATGAGAAGTTTCCGCTTAATGCTGACACTCATGCGATTGGGCTGGTCGAGTTAGGGCAAACATTGCAGGCCGTAAAATAGGCGACGGTGCGGGCGGGGCGGCATGTTCTATTCCGTCTTTTCGCGTAAACGGGTCGATTCTTGATATTTGCATCTCATCCGAACGTAAACGTACCGAGGAGTCCGCAGGATAGAAAACGAATTAGCCGTAACGATGCAGTTGAAATAAGGAGCGCGACCAGCCCGCAAAGCCCACGCGCAAGCGTCTGCCCAATAATTTGTTCACTTCTGCAGCCAGTAATTTGTTCTAGCCTCTCAGTCGCCCCCGGTCGGCGTCTCACCGACTGGCCCCCCGGCGGCAAAACGACTCACTTTTCAGTGAACCTTCTGCGCGCGTCCAATGCCTTCGGCGAGACGCCGAAGGCGGCGGGCGAGGAGGTTAGAACAAATTATTGGCTGCCCGCTCTGCGGGCTGCCCGCGCTCCCCAATCCTACTGCATGGTTGCGGATTAGCCGCGACAATGCTCAAGAAGCGCACAAGTTGATTACTTTCTTTCGCGGAGGATGCGGTCGGGGTTGCGGGCGCGGCTGATGGCGGAGTCGTAGGAGATGAGGCACTTGCAGTAGAGGTCGTAGAGGCAGTTGTCCATCAGGACCATGCCTTCCTTGCGGCCCATTTGAATTGCGTTTTCCAGTTGATGGGCCTGGTTCTCGCGGATCATGTTGCGGATGGCGCTGTTGACGATGAGCAATTCGTAGGCGAGAACGCGGCGCGTGCGGTCAGTGGCGGGAAGGAGGTCCTGCGCGATGATGCCTTGGAGGGCGTTGGCCAGTTGCAGGACGATCTGGCGCTGGGCGTTGCCCTCAAAGACGCCAATGATCCGCTCCATGGCGTGGGCGACGCTGGGAGAGTGCATGGTGGCCAGCACCAGGTGGCCCGTCTCGGCGGCGGTCAGCGCGGTGGCGATGGCTTCGTGGTCGCGCATTTCACCAACGACGATGACGTCGGGGTCCTGGCGGAGAACGTGGATGAGGGCGCGGTTGAAGGAGCGGACGTCGGTGAGGACTTCCTGCTGGACGACGATGGCGCGTTTGTTGTCATGGACGAATTCGATGGGGTCTTCGATGGTGACGATTTTGCAGCGGCGCTCACCGTTGATGAGATCGACCAGATAATTGAGGGTGGTGGTTTTGCCCGCGCCGGTGGCGCCGGTGATCAGGACGAGGCCGTTGGGGCGGCGGGCCAGATCGTCCAGTTTTTCGGGCAGGCCCAGTTCTTCGCGGGAGGCGATGTGGTGGCCGCAGAAGCGCATGCTTAACTCAGGGTGGCCGTTGCGTCTGTAGAAAGTGGCGCGGACGCGGCCGACGGCGCCCAGGTGTTTTGAGACGCAAAGTTCCCAGTCCTGTTCGAGCTTCTTCTTCTGCTGGTCGTTCAAGAGGCTCTCGGTTAGTTCCGTCACTTGCTCTTCGGTCAAGGCCTCGCCGTCGGCCAGGATGATTTCGCCGTTGACGCGATAGGCTGGGGGGACTCCAGCGACGAGGTGCAAGTCGGAGGCCTCGCATTCGGAGGCGGCTGATAGGAGACGGTCGATGTTGGCGGTGCTCATGCCAAAACGGTTATTTACCCAGACGCCGCCACCAGCCGCCGAGGCGGTCGGCCAATCCGCGGGATTGCAGGCGCGTCAGGGCGTTGAGGGCCTGGTTGGAATTGGGGTTGAGTTCGCGGGCCTGGGTGAAGGAGGCCTCGGCGGGGCCGAGGAAGCCGAGCGATTCCTGGCAGCGGCCCAAATCGAGCCAGAGGAGGAAATGGCCGGTGTTCCATTCGATTGCTTTTTGCAATAGCTTGAGGGCCTGGACAAACTGTTTGTAGTAGGAGCGGATGCGGGCGGCCAGCCAGGCGACGAACCAGTTGCGCGGAGCCAGCAGGAGCGCCTTCTCAAAGCAATAATCGGCGCGCCCCTCCTTGCAGGCCAGGAGCACGTCGCCCCGCGCCAGCCAGATGTACGGAGTGTCGCCGCGCTCTTCGATGGAGGCGTCGGAAAACGCGAGGGCGGCTTGGAGGTCGCCGGAGCGGCCCAGGGTGACGGCCTTGGCGGCCAGAAGTTCCGGTTCTTGCGGGAAGCGTTCCAGGGCTTTGTCCGCCCAGATTTTGGCTTCGTGATATTCGCCAAGCTCGATGAGCATGCGGACCTGGGCGGTCCAGGCGGATGCGTTTTGGGGATTGAATTCCAGGACGCGCGCGTAACGGCGGAGGGCTTTTTCGAAGTCGGCGTTTTCGAACGCGGCCTGAGCCTCGCGCAGATAAAAGGCCTCGTCCTTGGCCACGCCCTGCTCAGAGGCCAGGGATTGGTCCTCGGATTCTCCGCCGAATTCAAGTTTGACAAACCTGCTCATTAGAATGACTGGCGCCTCCAGAACCAGCGCTCATAAGCTGTGCCGATAATCTGCTTCTTGGAGACCATGGCCAACTGCATCTCCACGCTCGATGGATCAACCCCGTGTCCGTGTGCGAATATACCCACATCGGGCCACGCGAACCAGCAATTTCGATCAACGGTGAAGCTGCCTGATTGGGGCATGTTGGACAGGCGCGGTTGCGGCGCGCCGTTGACGGAGAAGGCCTCGGTCGAGAATTCCACTTCATCCCCCGGAGCCGCCAGAATGGGAGCGAAGTTGACGCCCGCATGGATTAACGCGTGGTATCCATTAATCTCCTCGCTCCGATAGGCGATCCGCTCTCCCTGACGGAGCACGTCGGCAGAGGAGAGGGGACGGATGAGAACGACTTGAGTCCTGACCCGCAAAACCACCACCCAGTGTTTCTCCAAATAGCTGCGTATTGGGAGATACACGCACCCAACCGTGAGCGCGCACAGCATCAGGGCGGCGACGAGACGAGTCAATAATCGCGTGGCGGCCAGGGCCGGCTGGTAATAAGCGACCACGCCGGTGGCATGGATGGCAATCAGGAGGGTGAGCGCGGTTGTTCCCAGCGAGTCACCTAGAAAAACGAGGGAGACAGAAGCCAGGATGGCGCAGATGCCCATCGCGGCCAGGCCCGAGACGCGCGGGCCGCGCAGATAGAGCGCCAATCCGGGCACAAACACGCTCCCAATGGTTCCCCTGATCGTGACTCCCTCCACCAGGAGCAATCCCGAACGCTCCCACCACCGGTTCAGGGCGGCGCCCCGTGCCAGCAACGGGCTGAACACGCCCGCCCGCCGGGGATAATAAGGGGAATCAAAATGCCTCATCGTCCGTGGTGTTGGTCCTGGCGATATTGGACCTGCTCTTCGGGTTCATAAAACTCGCTGGTCTGGCGCTCGGACTGCATTTCGCCGACGATCTTTTCAAAAATCCTGGCCGCTTCGAGGCAGGCACGGCCCTTGTAACCGGTGACGTGCAGTTCGACGCTGCCGTCTTTGGCGATGGTGATGTCAAATTCGCGTTGTGGCATGGTCAATTCTCCCAATGGCGGACTTTGAGGCGGATGGATCGGTCTTCGCTGGCTTCCTCTTCCACCACGATGAAGCCCCGCGAGCGCATTTCGTCCGTCAGTTTCTGATAGACGTATTGTTGGACAACGGCCTGGCTCAACTCCTTGCCCAAGGCCTCGAGTTCCTCGCGCGATTGGCCGTTGCCGGTGACGCAAAGCGAAGCCTTGCCGCGGGCGTCACGCGAGAAAGTCACCGTCACGCCGCCCCGGGCGACGACGATCCGCTGGTCGCGGCCCAACTGGCTGGTGACGACCTCGCTGCGGGCGATTTCGAGTTGGACGCTGGTGGAGGAAACGACTTCGCGTGTTTCCTCCAAGGCTGTGGCGACGACTTGGTAGCCAAGTGAACTGGCGGCGGCAGCCACCGCCGTGCTGAAGGCGGGCCACGCCGCGACAACCAGGGGAGTCAGAACGCAAACACAACTCATAATCACCTCATGTTTTTCTTTCCTGACAACTTAGACCGCGCCCGGCGCATTTCCTCACGGGCTAATTAAAGCTCCATGTGCCGTCCGGCGGCGGTTTTCAGGGCGTCGGGCGGGGTGCTGGCGTTGCGGGCGCGGCCTTCGGCCCAGGCTCGGAGGCGGCTGATTTGTTCGTCCATTGTTTTGGCCAGCGGGACGGTTTGGGCGAGCGCGTGGAGGATGTGCTCGGTCGTCACTTCCTGGTGTCCGTAAAAGGCGTCGTAGAGGGCGCTGTTGATGGCCTCCTCGATTTCCGCGCCGCTGAAGTCCGGGCTGGCGACGGCGCAGGCGGCCAGGTCGAAGAGGGCGGCGTCACGGCCGCGCTTGGCCAAATGGATGCGGAAGATTTCGCCGCGTTCCTCCTTGGCAGGCAAATCGACGAAAAAGATCTCGTCGAGCCTGCCTTTGCGGAGCAGTTCCGGGGGCAACTGGGAAATGTCGTTGGCGGTGGCGACGACAAAGACTGGGGCGGCCTTTTCCGAAAGCCAGGTGAGGAAGGTTCCAAAAACGCGGGCGGTCGTGCCGCCGTCAGTCGCCCCCGAACCTTGGGAGCCGGCGAACGCCTTGTCGATCTCGTCCACCCACAAAATGGCGGGGGCGATGGATTCGGCAACGGCGATGGCGCGGCGGACGTTTTCCTCGGAGGAGCCGACGAGGCTGCCGAACATGCGGCCCATGTCAAAGCGCAGGAGGGGAAGCTGCCATTGGGTGGAGACGGCTTTGGCGCAAAGGCTCTTGCCGCACCCCTGGACGCCGAGCATGAGAATGCCTTTGGGCGCGGGCAGGCCGAAGGCGCGCGCCTCGTCGGTGAAGGCGGCGGCGCGTTTATTGAGCCAATCCTTGAGCAGCGACAGACCGCCCACGTTGGAGAAGCTCTCCGTGGTGGCGTAATACTCCAGCAGGCCGCTTTTGCGGATGATCTGCTGTTTCTCGGAAAAAACTTCATTGACATCGTCGCCGCTCAGGCGCTCGTCCTTGACGACGATTTTGGCGAAGACGTTTTCGGCCTCGCTGATCGTCAGTCCCAGCGCGGCCTGCAAGAGCCGCTGGCGGCCGGCGTCGTCCAGTTCGATGCGGATTTGTTTGAAGTCCTTCAGATCGGTGATGATGCGGTCGAGCAGCGCGCTCAGGTCCTCCCGCGAGGGAAGGGGGTAATTGATGACGGTGACCTCCTTTTCCAACTCGGTGGGGATTTCCAATATGGGCGAAATGAGGATGATGGTTTTGAGGCTCTCCTTGAGGTGGATGGCGATTTCCTTGAGCTTGCGCACGACGGCGAAATTGTTCCGCGTCAGGAACGGGTGAAAGTCCTTGAATATGAAAATCGCGGGTTCGACCTGCTCAATGACCTGGTCCAAGGCGGTGAGCGGGTCCTTGGTGGCAGCGTTGCGATGCTTCTGGGATTGGATGGAGGTACCGGCCGGGACGATGCCGGTGCTGTAGCTCCACTCATAGACCTTCTTCTTACGGCGCGCCGCCACTTCAATGACGGTGTTTTGGGCGCGCGTCTCCTCGCTCGAAACGATATAAAGGATCGGGTAACGCGCGCGGATGAGCAATTCGAGTTCGGTTTGGAAGTCCATTGGTTTAATCCGGGGCCTGGCCGGCCGCGACGCGGCGGCGAATGGCCTCTTCATTGGGGTTGAGTTGCAGGAGAATTTCGGCCATGACCGGCGTCAGGTTTTGCACCAGGATGACGCCGTCGGGCAAGAGGAGAAACTCGGTGGTCATCCGCTCGCCGGCGTTTGGAGTGGGGCTGTCGGGGGTCATGGGATGAGGTTCAAGCCCAGGTCCTGCGCCCACGCCCAGGCGGCGGCGCTTTCCGCGGCGGAAACGGGGCGGCGCAATTGGGGGTGGCGGCGGGATTGCCAGGCGGGCCAGAAGCCGCCGCGCAGATTCGTCTTGACTCCAGGCAGGGCCGAGGCCAGCCATTGGGCGGCCGGTTTCCAGCAGCATTCCAGGTGCCCGGGCATGAGAAGATGGCGCACGATCAGTTCGGCGCGCCCGGCAGCCCAGAGGAGGTTCCCGCGCACGACGGCGCTGTAATGTGCGATTTGCGCCAGGGACCGCGCGCAGGTGTCATTTCCGAACTTCAAATCCGCCACCCACACGTCAAACATTCCGTCCAGCAACGGGCGCGCCTCCACGCTGCCGTGGGCGTTGGTCTTCCAGACAAGGCGGGCGTCGGCAGGCAGGAGCGAAACAAATTCGAGCGCGGCCGGCAAATGCACCGTAGGCTCGCCGCCCAGCAGCATGATGGTGCGCGCGCCGCGGTCCAGGGCCGCCACCGCGCGCCGGGCGGCCGCGCCGGCGTCAAAGGGCGCGCTGGCCCCGGCATTCCAGCTATCCGCGCCGGAAATGCAAAACGCGCACCGCAAATCGCAGCCGTTCAAGGCGACGGCGAAAGTGGGGATCAGTTCCAATTCGTCGGTGACTTCGGTTTGCGCGGCGAAGAAGCGGGCCTGGGGGCCGGCGTGACACAACCCGGCGGGGCCGGTCTGGCGGTCGGCGCCACATTCATGCGCACAAAAGCGGCACGCGGACAGCATCGCGCGCGCCTGCGCGGCATTGGCCCGCGCGCGTTCCGGACGGCCAAGGCGCAGGGCGGGAGGGGGTTTGGCGTTCATAATTCCAACTTGTTAATGCGCTGGGAAACAGCAGGCCGCGCCGAGCCGGGGCGCGCCCATCCGGAGCGCAGCCAAAGATAGGCCAGCCCGAACCCGCCGCCCGACACCATGATGATCGCGGCGACCCAGCCGGACATATAGGCCGTTGCGAAGAAGCTTGCCGCCGCCAGCAAAATCACCAACTGGCGCATCCTCACTTCAATAGAGGGCGGCAGCATCATCATCTGATGCGGGAATAATCGTGCGCATGCCACCGTGAAACCGAAGACCACCGGGCCGGGACCTAAAAGCGCGCGGGTGGCGCCGGGCTGCAAGGCGATTTTCACCAGCCCGGCCCCAATGGCGCAAACCAACGCGAAAAGCAAAAAATCGCCGCGCGTCCAGACTCTTTCGAGCAAGCCGCCAAACATAACCAGCAGAATTGCGCTTAGCACCAGATCCAACAGGCTTTGCGGCAGCAGCGCGTAACTGGCCAGACGCCAAACCTGGCCGTGGACCACCGGGGTTCCGGTCAGCAGCAGCCAAGTGGAAATGTCCGCCAGCCTCAAAAGGCGCATGACAAGCGCCAGCAGCCAGAGCAGGGTCCATGTTCCCAGCAGCCAGCGGACTCCCGGTGTGAGCGTTCGCACGAAACGTTGGCCTGGCACTTGCATGGAATCACCCCAGAAGTCTGCGCCACCAAGGGCGTTTGGGCGGGGCTTGGCGGGCCGATTCCTCCAGGCGTCGGGCGATCTCCGGCGGCACCACGGTTTGAGCGGCATCGTGGCGGAGTAATTCCTCGACGCTGCCAAACTCTTTGGCCGTTGTTTTGGCGGTCCGCGCCTGGACCGTCTGCTCTTGCTGCTCGCCGGAAGATAATTTGTGCTGTTGCTTCATTTTGGTTTTACTCCGATTTGGCCCACAACGCCGCGAAGGCCTTGCGCGCCCGGTGCAATTTGCCGCGGACAGCGTCGGGAGTTTGTTCGGTCAGCGCGCCGACTTGTTCGTAGCTCAATTCCTCGTCGCTGATCAGCAGTAGGAGAAGCCGGTATTCGGCCGGCAGCCCGTCCAATGTCCGCTGGATGCGGTCGCCCAGTTCCTTGGTTTCGAGGATGCGCAGCGGAGATTCGCCCGCAGCCGCAGTCTCCCAGACGGCGCTGTCGCTTTCGGGAAAGACATGGCGGTCATGCCATGTTTTCAGCAGATTGCGACAGTGGTTGATGGCGATGCGATAGAGCCAGGTGCGCGCGGAAGCCTCGCCGCGGAACTGATCCAGCTTGCGCAGGGCCTTGAGGAAAACATCGTGGGTGGCGTCCTCCGCCTTTTGCGGATCGCCCAGAAAGCGCAACGCGAGATAAAAAATGGCGCGGCTGTGCTGATCGTAGAGTTCGCTGAAATCCGGTGATAAAATCCGGGGTTCCGCGGCCTCCACGCATCGGGTCCCGACACAGGGCGCTTTCATCAGTGTTTCCACCTCTGATTAGACAGCAGGCTCCGCGAAATGTCACGCCGCTTTGCTCCCACCGTGCTTACAACTTCATCCGCGCCGCCACTTGCGCCACATCCTTGTCGCCGCGCCCGGACAAATTGACGATGATGACCTGGTCGCGCGGCATTTTTGGAGCGCGCTCCATCACGGCGGCGATGGCGTGGGCGGATTCGAGCGCGGGAATGATCCCCTCCAGCCGGGCCAGGGCGCCGAAGGCGGCCAGCGCCTGTTCGTCGGTGGCGTAGCTGTATTCGACGCGATGCTGGTCGCGCAACCAGGCGTGTTCCGGCCCGACGGCCGCGTAATCAAGCCCGGCGGAAACGCTGTGGGTGAGTTGGATTTGGCCCTGTTCATCCTGCAAAATATAGGAGCGCGCGCCTTGCAGCACACCGAGGGAACCGCCTTGAAAGCGGGCGGCGTGCCTCTCCGGAATAATGCCCTCCCCGCCCGCTTCAATGCCCAGCATCCGCACCGAGGCGTCCTGGAGGAACGGATAAAACAGACCGATGGCGTTGGAACCGCCGCCGACGCAGGCGACCAGCAGGTCTGGCAGGCGCTCCTCCTGTTCGAGTATTTGCCGCCGCGCCTCGTCTCCGATGATGCGCTGAAAATTGCGCACCATCATCGGGTAAGGATGCGCGCCATAGGCGGTGCCCAGAATATAATGCGTATGGCGGACGTTGGTGACCCAATCGCGCATGGCCTCGTTGACCGCTTCCTTGAGCGTCTTCTGGCCGGCGGTGACGGAGACGACCTCCGCGCCGAGCATTTTCATCCGATAAACGTTGAGTTCCTGGCGCCGGCAATCGACTTCACCCATGTAAACGACGCATTTCAAACCGAACATGGCGGCGACGGTGGCGGCGGCGACGCCGTGCTGGCCGGCGCCGGTTTCGGCGATGACACGGGTCTTGCCCATGCGGCGGGCCAGGAGAATCTGGCCCATGGCGTTGTTGATTTTGTGGGCGCCGGTGTGGAGGAGGTCTTCGCGTTTGAGGTAGATTTTGGGGCCGCCCAATTCGCGGGTAAGGCGTTCGGCCAGGTAGAGGGGGGTGGGCCGCCCGCAGAACTGGCGGAGATAATAGGTCAATTCCCGTTGGAATTCGGGGTCCTGCTCGGCGCGGGCATACTCCTCCTCCAACTGCTGGAGGGGGTGCATGAGGGTTTCCGGCACGTAACGTCCGCCATAAACCCCGAAACGTCCGTGCGCATCCGGCAAGGTGGCATCAACGACCGCATTCATAAAACCATTCTCGCGCAAAGCCCCGCCCGTGGCAAGGACGGCGAAGGGGGTGCGGCGAAGCGGGGGGCGCAAATCTTTTCTTCCGAAACTGTTTGCAATTGCCCGCCGGCGGGCGCACCGTTGCCGCACTCTGGTTGGCGGGGCGTAGCGTAGCTTGGTAGCGCGCTTGGTTCGGGACCAAGAGGTCGTGGGTTCAAATCCCACCGCCCCGACCATTTTCCCTCGGGAAAATGAAAAAAGAGCATCGCCGAAGACCTGCACATCAAACCCCGCGTGGAATTCGCCTGACCATTTGCCATTACCGGGTGCGATTGCCGCCTCGAAGACCACGCCACCCTTGGCGGGAAAGAGGATAAAAACAAGAAGGCCAAATCCAAGCCCGACGAACCTTCGCCCGCGGAACCGGCGAGTTGAATGGCTCGCTTTCCGGTTCTGCTCGTTTTACTCTGCTGCTCACACATTACGTCTCGTGAAAGTGGCTTGCGCCTCAGAGCCGAGGCATCCAGTGGTAGTTTTCAAAAGAGGAATCTTGGTAAGCATTTGATTTACCAAACGATCAATCCCGCCAAACTGCTCTTGTACTAAAATATAAAACTGTTACGAAAATTCAGCCCCAAAGTGGCCGGTTTTGAAGTGACCGGTGACAACTATGTATTCAGCGCCGACGAATACTTGACCGCCGCGCAAGGAGGCAACTCCCACCGCCAAAACCACTTCAGGATCAAGTCAATCCTGCTTGGTTGCCGGCAGGCGAATGATCGTTTTCAGCCGTTCGGGAGGAACGCGGCGCGGGTCGGAAAGATAAATCTCGTGGTGCGGGCCGCTGAACTGCAATCCGTTGGCTTCAGCGAAGCTTCGCATGAGCGCGACCGTTTCGTGTTCGCGTTCATAGGGTCCAACGTGCAACATCTGAATGCACACGCCCTCGTCAATCGTTTCGAGCGCCACCTCCTCCATCTCTGGCGATTTGCCTCGTTTGAGCAGCGTTTCCACGGCGGCCGCCAGGTCCTTCCGCGCGATAAATTCCGGCGTGCGGATCAGCAGTTTCCACTTCCATTGGTCTTTCGGGACCGCGGCGGGGTCGCCGCCAAAGAACCATTGGCCTTCAAGTTTGCACACGGTGTAATCCTGCTTTCCGGCGAACTTGCGTGTCATCTTGATGGTGAACGCCGCGCCGTAGAGCGCTCCGATGCAGGCGCTAAAGCGCGTCCCGCCGGGCGCGCCATCGCCGCCAATGGCCAGATACTGGGCGGGTTTCGTTCGGACGAGCGCGGGCTTCTTCGGCGTGACGTATTCGGCTTTGTGAAGTTTGTAGAGATCGAGTTTTGCGGTCATGGTTCTTCTCCAGGTTTGGGTCTGTTCTGTTGCGGCTTCATTTTGCCTCAAGCGGCGCGTGGATGTCTGTGAGCAAATCCTCCGGCGCGGTGTTCTCAGGCGTGTTGAGGTAAATTTCAAAGCACGGTGTCGCGCGCAGGCGCCGTCCGCTGCGCGGCAGCCATTGGCCCAGGAGTTTCGCATAGCTCTCACTCAGTTTCTCATAGGGGCCGAAATGGGTCAACATGGCGTAATCCCCGCCGGGAATCACTTGCACGCCGATTTCTCCAGCGGCCCGGAACATCCCGTCCACGGTGACGCAGGCGTCGTAACGGGTCTTGTCCGGCGGCGTCACCGCCGGGTCGTCGTGAGAGATGCCGATGAATTGCGAGCCGGAGCCGAGCAGCCCTTCCTTGCCAAGATACATTGTAAAACACTCCCAAGTCTTCCCGACTTCGTTGTAAGGTCCGACATGGCGCATGAAGGCGACGCGCATCGGTTTCAGATGTTTGATGGTTACGTTCATGGACTTGTCCTCAGGTTGCGCGGCGCGAAAACTTCCGGGCCGCTTTCGGTGCTGGTAATGGATGCCGGAGGGGATTTGAATCCGCGCGCTCGTGCGGTTGCGCTTGCGAAACTGCGCGGGCGACAATCCAAACGCCTTGCGAAAGGCGCGGCTGAAGGCTTCGTGAGTTTCATAAGCCGCCTCGAAGGCGATCTCCACGACCGGCATCTCGGTGAACTTGAGCCGGGTGGCAGCGCGTTCCAATCGCAGCCGCCGCACATGGCTGGCCAGCGATTCGCCCAGCATACCCGTGAATACATGATGGAAATGATACGGCGCAAGGCAGGCCAGCCTGGCGAGTTCCTCAAGGGCCAGCGGCTCGTCGAGGTGCTCCTGGATATGCACCAGCACGCGCAAGAGGCGCTCCTTGTAGAAACGCAGCGTTGTCTGCTTTGCCGAAACATGCATCTTGCATATACGCATATCAGATCCAGCGACGGATGACTTGACAGTTTTTGCGATTTTTGAGGGTTTTTTCGTTGCACGCGCTGAAAACGCCGTCCCCCAACGCGCGTTTCACCAGCCGCGCACGCCATCAGCGACTCGGAGAAGAGCCTTGACCTCCCCGGCTCGCAGAGCGCCGGCGGACCTTTCGGTCATCAGCCGGTCGCTCTGCTTGTGAGCCGCGGGACGGGCGAAACCATCAGAGCCGGGAATGGACCCAATAGTAGATCGCCTTCTCCAGCGCGCGCCGTCGTTCCGCGGGAGTCGGAGCCGTGGGCTTTGCATTCGCTGCATCCGTGTAAGCGAGTCGTTCGATCTTATAGACTTTCATCTTGGCCGCGGCAGCGTTGAGTTCGCCGCTTGATGACACGTCATTCGATTTCCCCGGCGACGATTTGTCGCCGGACGATGCGTTCGCGCCGATTCCAACCCGCGGTTTCACGGCGGCTGTTTCGGTGTTTAGCCCTTCGACTCCGCGCGTCGCGCGTCGCTCAGGGCTAACCCTGAGCTTGTCGAAGGGGTTTAGGGGCACACCTCCTGCGAAGCCCTTTATATGTAAACCTGAAATTCGTCTCGTGCGTCGTGCTGAGCCTGTCTTCCGGTCGTGGGCAGACCCCATCGGTGAGGCTTCTCTACTCGTCCTCGCCAAATTCAACTTGTCGCCGGAAGACATCACCAGGATGTCGCTTTGTTCTTGTTCACAGATTTTCGGTCATTTGTCGTTACTTGTTTCTATTCCTGTTGTTCTGGGAAAATAAAAAAACCCTGCTTGCATCTCGGCAAGCAGGGTTGAGAAAGTTCTATTTCGTTCGTTACCCGCCTGCCAGGAGTCTATCCGCCTTGATTTGTTCCGCTGCCCATGTGGATAGACTACGGCCAAACATATTGCCACGGTTATGCCCGCTGCGACGTGTCTCAGCAGTCATTGCGGCCGGCGTCATTGGCCGGCTCGTGGTCGATATGTTTAAGCGAGTTTTCACTGAACTTATTCGAGGAATATCACGGTGCGCTAATAGTGTCAACTGGTATTTAACAATATTTCAGGATTTTTTCTTCCGGGGCGCCTATACAAACCGGTCGGTGAAGCGCCGGTGGCGGGCGAAGGCCGGACGCAGGGCCAGGGAGAGGTCGTCCTGGATGGATTGCAGCTCCCGATAGACACTGACGGCGGCCTTGGCCGGTCGCGTGGTTTCGGTCTTGTTGAGGCGCACGAATTTCGTGGCGATGTCGTTGATTTTGACGCGCTCGCCGCGCTGCTGGCGCCAGCACCAAAAAGCCTGCAGGGCCGCCCCATAGGCGGCGCCTTCGCTCACTTTGACGGTGACGACTTCGGTGTCGAAAATATCGGCCATGATCTGCCGCCAGAATTTGGATTTGGCGCCGCCGCCCGTGACGCGGATTTGGCGGGGCTTGACGCCCAATTCGCGCAGTCGGCGCAGACCGTAGTTCATTCCCAGGGTGACGCCTTCCATCGAGGAGCGGGCGAAATGGGAGGCTGTGAAGGTTTTCCGGTTGGCGCCGAACCAGACGCCCGTGCCGAAAGGCACGTTGGGGGTGCGCTCGCCTTCCAGGTACGGGAGCAGCAGGAGGCCGCCGGAGCCGGTCGGGGCCTCGGCCGCCCGCGCTTCAAATTGCTCATGGGTCAAGTCTAAATCAGCGCGGACCATCTCGGTGGCGACGGTGACGTTCATGGTGCAGAGCAGGGGGAGCCAGCGGTTTGTGGAATCGCAGAAGGCGGCAATTTCACCCTGGGGATCAATCACCGGCCGTTCCGAACAGGCGTAAATCGTGCCGCTGGTGCCGAAGCTGGCGGTGACCACTCCCGCCGCCGTGTTGCCCGTGCCGATGGCCCCCATCATGTTGTCGCCGCCGCCGGCGCTGACCAGGACTTTGGGGTTCAGGCCCAGTTGGCGGGCCGTTTCTTCCCGCAAATGGCCGGCAGGCTGGTCGCTTCCGATCAAGGGCGGCAGCGCCCGTTCGAGGCGGGCGTCGATGGCGTGGAGAACGGCGCGAGACCACTGGCGCTTCTTGACATTGAGCAGCGCGGTGCCGCTGGCGTCGCCGAATTCCATGACCTTGTTGCCTGTCAACCAATAATTCAAATAATCGTGCGGGAGCAGCACCGTGGCCAGGCGCTCGAAGTTGCGCGGCTCCTTGCGCTTGAGCCAGAGAATCTTGGAGGCGGTGAAGCCGGGCAGGATGGCGTTGCCGGTTTCCTCGATGGCCGCCTGGACGCCCCCCAGTTTCTGCGTGATCTGGGCGCACTCGGCCGTGGTCGAAGTGTCGCACCAAAGCTTGGCGGGCCGAATGACTTCGCCCTCTTTGTCAAGCGGCACAAAGCCGTGTTGCTGCCCGCTCACGCCGATGGCGGCGATTTCCCCGGCGGAGGCGCGGGCGTTTTTGAGGGCGTCGCCAATGGCGGCGGCCGCGGCGTCACGCCAGGTGTGGGGATGCTGCTCCTTGGCGCCGGCGGGCAGGCCGGGGATCAAATCATAGGAGCGGGCGGCTTCGCCGACGACGGCGCCGTCGCGGGTGTTGACGACCAGGACTTTGGTGGATTGAGTGCCACTATCGATGCCGAGAACTAGAGTACGCATAAATTTGAGAAAATCGGCGCGGGATGGCGCCGGGAGATTGGAGCCGGGTTAATCGGAGTCGCGCGTCGCGAACCCGATAAGTGCAAGGAGCGTAATGCCGAACGATGTGACTGCGAGCCATTTGCTGACCAGGATCACGGCCCATATCGAGAGCCAGACTCCAAAAACGGCGGTGGCAAAGAGCATGATTTCACCGCGACTACGTTCCATTGATTTATTCATTCTGCGGGGAGTTTAGTATGACTCGGCCCGGCAGGCAAGCGGATATATCTGATGTTCACCGCGTCGCGCGCGGCTTCAGCCCAGCGGGGCGAAGAGCACCTGCAAATCCTCCGGCGTCAGTTGCGGCATTTCCTTGCGGCTTTCGTTCATCAAGCCCTCAACCAGGTCGCGCTTGCGGGTTTGCAGGGCGACGATTTTTTCCTCCACCGTCCCGACGGTGATCAGTTTGTAAACGAAAACCGATTTGGTCTGGCCGATGCGATGGGCGCGGTCGGTGGCCTGGGTTTCGACGGCCGGATTCCACCACGGATCGTAATGGATGACGGTGTCGGCGGCGGTGAGGTTCAGGCCCGTTCCGCCGGCTTTGAGGCTGATGAGAAACAGCGCAACTTTGCCGTCTTGAAAGCGCTGGATCGGCGTGGCGCGATCGACCACGTCGCCGGTCAGCAGCGCGTAGGGGATGTTCTGTTTGGCCAGTTCCTCCTGGATCAGCGCCAACATGCTGGTGAACTGGGAGAACAACAGGATGCGCCGGCCTTCCGCCAGCATTTCGGGCACCAGGTCCATGAGCAACTCCAGCTTGGCCGAGTCCGCCACGGCGCGGGCGGCGTCGAGCTTGACCAGGCGTGGGTCGCAGCAGACCTGGCGCAGTTTCAACAAGGCGTCAAGTATTATGATATGGGCGCGCGACAACCCCTTCTGGCGCACCTCCTCCTGCACGCGCGCGTGCATGGCCAGCCGGATCGTTTCGTAGAGGTCGCGCTGCGCCCCGGCCAGTTCCACGTTTTGCGTGATCTCGGTTTTTGGCGGCAGCTCCATGGCCACCTCTTCCTTGCGCCGCCGCAGCACAAAGGGCGCGATGCGCCGCGCCAGCACCTCGCGCCGCGTGGTGTCGCCTCCCTTTTCTATCGGGTTGCGGAAGAGCTTGCGGAAGCGCGTTTCATCGCCCAGAAAACCGGGAAGGAGAAAGTTGAATTGCGACCAAAGCTCCCCCAGGTGGTTTTCCATCGGCGTCCCGGTCAGGCAGAGAGGATGGCGCGCGCGCAACTGGCAGACGATCTGGGCGTACTTGGTCTTGGGGTTTTTGATGTACTGAGCTTCGTCCAGTATGACCAGGTGGAATTCCTCCTTGAGCAGGACCGCTTCGTCGCGGGGCAGAAGGGGATAGGAGGTGACGATGAGGTCGTAATCGCGCAGTTTGTCGAAATGTTCCTTGCGGTCCTGGCCGTGGAGCACCAGGAGTTTGAGGGCGGGGGCGAACCGCTCGGTTTCCTGGCGCCAATTGGTCATCAGGCTGGTTGGGGCGACGACCAGGCTGGGGCGGTCGGCGCGCCCGCTGTTCTTTTCCTCCAGCAAATGCGCCAGCGCCTGAACGGTCTTTCCCAGCCCCATGTCATCGGCCAGGATGCCGGCCAGGCCGTAGTCGCGCAGAAATTGCAGCCAATTGAGTCCCTCTTGCTGGTAGGGGCGGAGGCTGGCTTGAAAACCTTGCGGGGGAGGCACGGCACGAATGGACCGGAAATCGCGAAGTTTCTCGTTGAGCTGCCGCAGCGTATCGCCGCCCATCCAGCGCCACGCATTCGCGTCCGTGCCGGACAACTCCGCGGCGCGCAAGCGCGTCATTCGGAGCCGCCCGTGCTCGTCGAGCGACTTCGGTTCGAAGAGGTCCAGGAGCACGTTGAGGATGACTTTGAGGCGGGGGACGGGAAAAGGCAGGCGCCGTCCGTCTGGCAAGGGCACCAGGACCAGGCCCTTGTCATCCAATTGGGAGAAGGCCAGCGCGCCGAAAAGGTCTTTCCGTTCGGCGAAAAAATCCATGAGAATGGGGAGCAAGTTGATTTTTTGCCCCTCCAGTTGCACGCCGACTTCAGCGTTGAACCAGTCGGCGCCGCTGACTTCCTGGGCGTCGGCGTACCATTCCTCCGGCTGCGCCATGCGATAGGCAAAATCGGGCTCCATCTCGATCCGCCAGCCCAGCGCGTGGAGTTTGGGCGCCTCGCGGAAAACAAAATCAAGCCATTGGCCATCCTCGTCAAGGGCCCACGCGTCCGCGGCATCCTGGGCGTGGTAAAAGTAAACCAGCGCGGCCGGCTGAAAACCCATTTTATCCATGAGCCGCAAAGCCGCCTGCTCGGCTTTGAAGTCGCGTGTGACGCGCCGCAGGCGGTTGTTCTCGAAACGATCCGCCACGGACTGGGAGCGGGGAGAAACGCGAATGCCGCCGTAGTCAAATTCCAAATGCGCCAGGTGCATCTGCTCCGATTCGTCCTCGTCAAAGTAGGTGTGCGTATTCGGGCGCTCCGCGGAGGACAGGCGCAGGCAGGCCACGGGCGGCGCTGGCGGTATGATTTCGATCTCAATCTTGGCGGGCAGCGGCAGCGCGGCGATGTGGCCAGGCAGTTGTTGGGAAAGCAGATCGGACTGGTCCGGGGCCAGCTTCGGCGCCGCCAGCCACTCGCCGGCCACTTCGGGCGGCAGGCCCGTTTCCAGCGGCCCGCACATTCCATGCGCCTCGTCCACATACCAGAGCGGCGACACCGGCAGGATGGCGGCGGGCGGAGTCACCTCGAAGGCCGGCTCCTGCCAGCCGCGTTCGTCGGCGCGCCAAACCGGCTTGGCGGCCCGGGCCGGGCCGGGTTTGAGAGCGGGACGTTTTCCCGACAGGTTCCGCCAATAACAACGGCCCGTGGCGAGGATTTCCGGGAGCAGCTCCGCGGCCGCCCGGCCGTCCAATTCCGTCGCGAAAAATTGGTTTTCCGTCTGCAACAGGAAAATTTTCCGGGCCAAGGTCCGGTCCGACAGCAGGACGCCGACGGGCGGCGAATTGATGAGGTTGTTCAGATAGATTTGAGATTTCGATTTGACTGCGCCGTTGGGCGCCAGGCGGCCCTGGAAGAATTCCAGCGCCAGGGCACGCCGGGCCTTGGCAGGCTTGAGGACGTAGAACAGGCGCCAAGTCTGCTCCGGCGCGTACGCGGTCGCGGCGGCTTTCTGGGTTTCAGCCGGCGCGGCTCCTCTGGCGACGCGGTCCAGCCAGGCCCTCCATTCGGGGGTCAATTCGGGCCGTGGCGCCGCCACAGGCAAAGGAACGACGTTGGAGGGCGGCATGAGTGGCGGCAACGGAATCCCGCCCTTATCCTCATCCATGGCTTGGAGCAGCGCGGCGTAGCAATGCTTGCAATTCTCCAGCATCGGACAGGTGCATTTTGCGTCCAGATAGACGGTGTTGAAGCGGATGCCGCATGAAATGTCGATCTCGTAAGGCTCCGCCGCGCCGCCCTGCACCGTCGCGGCGATTTCGTACTGGGCTCCGAGCCGGCTTGTTTCGCAGGTGAGAACGAGGCCGCCGGCGCGAAGTTGCTCTCCCTTGGCGCGGGTGCCGGGATGAAACCTGCGCTGGCAAAGTTCGAGAAATTTTGGGGAATCGAGACTAAACATAAAGCGGGACTGGCTTGCGAAGGCTATGCGGGCGCGCCGGGCGCGTGGAATTCATCGGCGTGATAGGAACTGCGCACCATCGGCCCGCTGGCGACATGCACGAAACCCATCGCGCAAGCGGCCTCCTTGTAGCGGGCGAACCGCTCCGGCGCGACGTACTCCGCCACCGGCAAATGGCGCAAAGTCGGCTGCAAGTATTGGCCCAGGGTAAGAATGTCGCAGCCCGCCCGGCGCAAATCGGCCAGCGCCTCGAACAGTTCCTCCTCCCTTTCGCCCAGCCCCAGCATCAGGCCGGATTTGGTGTGCAGGGCGCCGCCGCTCCAATTCTTGACCTTCGTCAGCACGCTCAACGAGCGCTCGTATGTGGCCCGATGGCGCACCGCGGGCGTCAGGCGGCGCACGGTTTCCAGGTTGTGATTGTATATGTGCGGCCGGGCCGAGAGCACCGCGCGGATCGACTCATCGCGGTCCAGAAAATCCGGCACGAGGGCCTCGATGACAATGCCCGGGTTGAGTTCGCGCACCTTCTCCACCGTCCGCCGAAAATGGTCCGCGCCGCCATCGGGCAGATCGTCCCGCGCGACGGCGGTGATGACGAGGTGTTTGAGTTGAAGGCGGCGGGCGCCCTCGGCGACGCGCTCCGGTTCGTCGGCTTCGAGGGGAAGGGGCTTGGCGGTTTTGACGGCGCAAAAGCCGCAGGCGCGCGTGCAATGATCGCCGGCGATCATGAAAGTGGCGGTGGCCTTGCTCCAGCATTCCCAATGGTTGGGGCACCGGGCGCTCTCGCAAACGGTGTGGAGATTCAATTCCTCCATCAGCGCGCGAGTGCGCGAGAAGCCTTGGGAGGTGGGCAACTGAAAGCGCAGCCACGGCGGCAGGCGGGGCCGGGCTGGGGCCGGGGCCGGGCCATTGGTGGCATCGGTTAAAGCGTTCATGCAAATCGCTCCTGCAATTCTGCCAAGCGACCGGCATAAAAGTCAGCCACAATCTGGGCACGCGCAAGAGAAAGGGGGGTGAGACAGAATTCTTCGGGGCTCGACCTCACCCCGGAGTGAACAAATTATTGGCTGCACAAGTGAACAAATTATTGGGCAGACGCTTGCGCGTGGGCTTTGCGGGCTGGCCCTCTCCTTCCGCCGTCGCCTGACGGCTATGGCGGGACAAGCCAGGAG
>Ga0224558_1000107_pt1 | contig 94208 bp, 72 predicted proteins | sample 714S32024metaG_FD_180682 | JGI IMG/M metagenome (GOLD analysis project Ga0224558, IMG submission 180682) | Peat soil microbial communities from Stordalen Mire, Sweden - 717 S3 20-24 | ecosystem: Environmental > Terrestrial > Soil > Wetlands > Peat | place: Sweden: Norrbotten County, Stordalen... | reverse complement strand
CCGGGCAAATACGTGAAGCTGGCCGACACCATCCGCGGCTTCAAGGAGATCGTGGATGGCAAGCACGACGGCATCCCCGAGCAGGCGTTCTACATGCAGGGGACCATCGAGGACGTAGTGGAGCGCGCCAAGGCGCTGCAGGCAACCCATGGCTGACGTGCTGGCACTCGAGATCGTGACGCCGGAGCGCCTGCTGGTGCGCGAGGACGTCACCGCCGTGCAGGTGCCCGCCGCCAACGGCTATCTGGGCGTCCTGCCGGGCCACGCGGCGCTGCTGGCGGAGCTGGGCACCGGCTACCTGAATTACGACGCCGGAGGCAAGCGCTGGTACCTGGCGGTACACGGCGGCTATCTGGAGATCCTGGCGGACCACGTGCGCGTGCTGGCGACGGCCGCCGAGCGCGCCGAAGAGATCGACGTGGAGCGGGCCAGGGCGGCGATGAAGCGGGCGCAGGAGCAGATGTTCAATGCGTCGCTGGGGGTGGACCCGGCGTTTGCGTTGGAGGCTGTGGCTCGGGCGCAGGCGCGGTTGGACGCGGCGGCGCAGAAGCAGACGACGGCAGCATAGACCCAATCTTCTTCGCGGCTGGCGCGCTCAGCGCACTTTGGCCAAAAGCCAACTAACGAGTCCGCCGTCGACCACCATCTCGGACAAGCGTTCGGGCAGCACGAGTTCCACGGCGGCGCTACTCGGTTCGCCCGCCAGGTTCGGACTCGGGCTATGCACAACGAAGAACAACTTCCTGAAACCTCTCCCGGCAAACTGATCCCGGTACTTGGTGAAGTCGCCCAAATCCGCTGTGGCTTTGATCTGTACCTGGTACCGCTCGTGGTTGATGGGTTCCTCAAGCTCCAGGTCGGCAAACTTCATCGTCTCGCCCAGCACGCTAAGCCGGCGCCAACCCGCTTGGCGGAAAAGGAGATCAACCAGGGTTTCGAAGTCCTTCCAGTGTAATCCTCCCAGGGAGGCCCGAACTTCGTGAATGAGAGCAGCTCGCGCGTGTGCCACCGCTTGATGCGCTGCGCTCGGTTCAGCACTCAGCAAACTCCTTAGGCGGCTGGCTTCTCGAACCTTGCATACCGTTCCACGGAATCCTTGCAGCTGCGAAAGAACGCCGGGGATGTTCGCAGTAAGGAGTAGGCCGCCGCCCACGTCACGGTCGCTCCAGTCGCCTGCCGTTCGACGGAACTTGGACGTCGCGTCCTCCTCGACAGCACCGGGTGCTAATCGGCACCACCAGAGGCAGCCGGCGTAGAACGTGATCCAGACGTCCTCTTGAGTGGAGGTGACCACTTCTCGGAGGGCGTTGAAGTCACGCTTTGCCGCACCCGAATCGGCCATGTCGCTCCGGATCCGACACTCGATATCATTCCAGTTCCCAGCGTTGATGTCCGACACCGAGATTTGGCGCCACCCGATCCGCATCAAGCCGTGTTCGACGCTGTCCTTCTCCCATTTGCCGCCCTTGCCCAACTTGATGAAGAATGCATGTCGGAGTTGGACCGCTCCCTCTTTCTCGATGGAGCTCTTCTTTTGCGCGGCCATGGTGTTCCCCAGCACCAGCATAGTCTTAGCCGACAACTGCCGCAAGCCTTCGAGAGTCTCAGCGCTGTTCGGACGCATGCCTTCACCGGGTGGTGTGGGCCCCGAGTTTTCCTGCGGCCGGTCTATGAACGCCAAGATCCTCCGAGCTAGGCCACTCCGAGCTAGGCCACTTGCGAGCTGCCTCATAAGCGTCGTACCCTGGAAGTGCATGAACGGGGAGACCAAGACACGCATGAGCGAGATTGTGTCGGTTGATCCACATCTCATGCACGGAACCCCCTGTTTCCGTGGAACGCGCGTTCCGGTGCGTCTTCTGCTGGACGACCTCAGGACCGGCTTTACGATAGACGACTTCCTTGCAGGATGCCCGACGGTCACTCGCGAGCAGGTGGAGCGGTACCTTGAGCTGGCGCAGGACCTGGTTACCGAATGCGCCGTCTCCTGATCGACGAGTGCATCAATCCTCGACTCGCACGCCGTCTTCGAGCGGCTCTACCAGAGTGTTCGGTGGATACCGTCAGAGATTTGGGATGGGCCGGCCAGCAGGACCATGTGCTCGTCCCCAAAATACAAGGCCGGTTTGACGTTTTCCTGACGATCGATAAGGGCTTCGAGTTTGAACATGACTTGAAGAAGCTGCCCTTCGGGATCGTCGTCTTGGAGACAGCCAACAACCAGATGCCCTCTTACGAGAGGGTGTTGCAGGATCTGGTTCGGCTGATTCAATCGGTAGCGCCCGGACGGGTGGTCCGCGTAAGCGACCCGGAACGCTGAGGCTTCTTCTACGGCGCCGGCTCCACGTGTTTCCACCTCGCGCATCCTCGATCCGCGCATCATTGGGGACGAGCACTACGATTGCGCGCAGAGCGTGAAGGGCGTGCTGCAGCGTTACAAGGACCTGCAGGACATCATCGCCATCCTGGGCATCGACGAGTTGTCGGATGAAGACAAGCTGACCGTGTCGCGCGCGCGCAAGATCCAGCGCTTCCTGTCGCAACCCTTCAACGTGGCCGAGCAGTTCACCGGCGTGCCGGGCAAATACGTGAAGCTGGCCGACACCATCCGCGGCTTCAAGGAGATCGTGGATGGCAAGCACGACGGCATCCCCGAGCAGGCGTTCTACATGCAGGGGACCATCGAAGACGTAGTGGAGCGCGCCAAGGCGCTGCAGGAAACCCATGGCTGACGTGCTGGCACTCGAGATCGTGACGCCGGAGCGCCTGCTGGTGCGCGAGGACGTCACTGCCGTGCAGGTGCCCGCCGCCAACGGATATCTGGGCGTCCTGCCGGGCCACGCGGCGCTGCTGGCGGAGTTGGGCACCGGCTACCTGAATTACGAAGCCGGAGGCAAGCGTTGGTACCTGGCGGTACACGGCGGCTATCTGGAGATCCTGGCCGACCACGTGCGCGTGCTGGCGACGGCGGCCGAGCGCGCCGAGGAGATCGACGTGGAGCGGGCCAGGGCGGCGATGAAGCGGGCGCAGGAGCAGATGTTCAATGCGTCGCTGGGCGTGGACCCGGCGTTTGCGTTGGAGGCTGTGGCGCGGGCGCAGGCGCGGTTGGACGCGGCGGCGCAGAAGCAGACGACGGCGGCGTAAAGCGCGCGCTAAGCCCGCTTCAATCGTTTCCGAAGCCAGTAAACGACCACTTGGCAGAACGGCTGCAATTCACCGGCGTCTTCTTCCCCGTTCCATTGCCGGAGCAATCTCTCCAGGCTTGGTCGAGACAATTGGCCGCGCCCCAGCAAGCGCTGAAATGCAATGAGCGTTGCTTTGCGGTTGTTTTGCAGGAATTTAAGGTTGAGCTTCAGAACATCGTTGATCTCGCGATCAAAGATCGGATCGCTCGACGCGATTTTTCCATCACCCAGGCACTGGATCGCGTCTTCGATTCGATGTGATGGATTTGCCGGGTTTCGCGAGAGCTCGCGATCTCCTTTCCGCGCATCACAGTGCTGATCCTTTCCGGGCAGCCCCTGATTTCCCATGCACGTCCCGAGCAAGTTTGAATAATCGAGCCGCTCGCCCTCGTACCGATCCTCGGAGTGCCAGTGCTCTATCTTCATCTTGTTGTATTCCGGGTGAATCCGCGAGAGGCAGTAACAGCAAAGCCCCCGCTGTTCCCTTACCAGGCAGACTCTCAGGGTAGCTTTGTCGCGGTACCCGTCGTAGTCCGTGCCAGTGGCGGCCCGATGCTCGGTCAGACTGGCGGGCTCTCCGCCTTTCCGAATCGCCCTCATACTTTCGATTCCAGAAACGTCATCAAGGCGCGGGCTCGTGTCACTTCCGGATCATCCGGGCCGAGTTTCGACTCCACTTCCGCCAGCACAACCCTGGCGTTGTCGAAGTCCTCGTTGTCAATCGATTTGAACAACCGCGTCAACAGATCCTCCACGAACGGGTCGCGGGATCCGCCTCGCATCACCTCATCCAGAATGCGGCTTGAATCGACACCGAACGAGCGCGGAGGCGTCGCTGTCTCGCCACCGTCTAATAACATCACCTCATCGGGCAGAGCCTCACCGACCAACTGTGGCGAGTGTGTCGTAGCAATGAACTGGACGGATGGAAAAGCGGACTTCAAGTCGCGGATCACGCGCCGTTGCCACTTTGGATGGAGGTGCAAGTCCAGTTCATCGATAATGACGATACCTGGCGTGCCCTGCAGTGCGGTATCGCCTAGATGAGGGTTCAAAATGGCGGCTCTGGACGCCAGGTCGCCTACAAGGGTCAGCATGATCCGCTGTCCGTCGCTCAGGTTCGAGAAGAGTTGGGGTCCGTGCCCCTCCAGCACGACAACCAGATCCTTGTATCTGCCGTCATAATAAAGGGACCTGGCTCGCTCGACGCACCGCATAACCGCGTTCTTGACCACGCGCAATGCGAACGTGTCTTCTTTCGTCTGTAGAGAGACTGTACTCTCATCTCGGATCCAATCGATGAGCGCTGTCTCCTGAATGGTGAAGTTGAAACAGTCGCGATAGCCATCGAATCGCGACGGATGGCGGGCTGCGCCGTTAGGTGAAACCTTTGGAGCGTGGTGAGTCCTTTCAAACCACAACCGCTCAGTGCCGTAATTACAGATGAGTGGAAGAGTGATCTCCTGCCCGGTTCTCACCCGCCGCTCGGTATCGCTCGCTACTTCTGCGATGGACTTGGCATCTACAGTCGTTGTCCGGCCGCCTTCACGCTGCAATTCCCTGGCCCAACGAATGCGCTGCCCCATCACAACACCCGCGCATTCGATCCGCGAGGGAAACTGCTTCTCAAAAGTGTAGCTATCTAAATGTGGGTGCGCGGCGACGCGCACTTCCTCGGAACGAATTCCCGGACTATTCTCGTAACCACGGAGACCTAGAAACCAGCTACCGGCCGCCACGCCAAGCGCGTCAAGCACCGAAGTTTTCCCGGTGGCGTTGTCGCCCACGAGCAGATTGAAGTGTGGATTGAAGCTGAATGTGCGGTGCTCAAATCCGTTGAAGTTCTTGATCGTGAGTTCGTCAATCCGCATTAGTGATCCTCACCAGTTCCATCTGAACAGCGGGACATGAAGGCGAAGCACACATCGCGAAGCGTGGACATGGCGCGATACAATCACGACGCGGCATTCTCGCGGCCAGCCCCAGATCCCCCAGCCAGACGTCACCGGGACGTGGGCTCATCGAGTATGTCCAGCACTTCTTGCTCAGCACCCCGCGAGGGCGCGAGGTCGAGAGCGTCGTGGTCGGCGAGATCGATCACCTCCGCCAGGACCTGCCGTACCCGGGTAGCCGTCTCCGGTCTCCACTCGCGCAGCCCGGTATCCAGCTTTTCAAGGAGAGCTTCCATTGGGCGCCACCCTTAGTTTAGCCCAGTTGATAGCGTCGCTGGTCCAGCGAATACGCCCGCGATGAACAGAGCCAGGATGCCCTGTTGTTCCGCCCTACGCCAAACGCGCCAGCGGCCGGTTGGTCTCGGGAAAGTCTACGCCCAGGGCTGCTCCGGACACGGCGGCGAAGGCCAACGCCCAGAGCATGCCTTGCGTCGATGGCATCGGCGTCGGCGCTCCAGGTGCGCGCAGCGTGGTCACCAGTGCCCCGGCGACCACACTTCCCACAGCCATCCACTGGTATAGCCGCAGCCCCCCAACGACCGGGGTTTGCGGCTCGCCGCGATACGCTTCTTCGACGAAGCGAGCAATCCCGTTACCGATCAGATACACACCGCAGATCAGCGAGAGCGGGCAGCCTGAGAACCACAGACGAAAGAGCACCAGTCCCAGGAAGGCATTGCTTAAGATCGAGTAGAGTTGTGTAGGGTGGATTCCAACGCCGCCGAGTTTCGCCAGCCGAGTGACTCGCGAGCGTGCGTGCGTAACGCGGACGCCGGCACCGGGCGGCGCGGGTGCGCCGTGACAACAGCCGTTCACCAGGCAACGAAGGCGTCCGATCGCTTGCATCCAGGGCGCGCCGAGACAATGCGCGCCGAGCAGCGTCCACCGCTCTTCGAAGAAAAGGCAAGCCAAGCCGGCGCCGATCAAGCCCCCGTAGAAACCAAAGGGACGGCGCAGCAGCGTGGAGCCTTCGACCCACTGCGCCCACGCTCCAGCGCCGACGAGGCCGGCGAACGCGGTGACGAGCACCTTCCATTCCCGGCCAGGACCGAGGGCGGCGGTCACGATCGCGACCTGCACGAGGGCGGCGAGGGCGGCGTAGAAGCCGTGGTTGATGATGCGGATGGGGCCAAATCGCCACTCGCGCCAGGAGTTGGCGAGCCTTTCCGTCAGCCGGAGCAACCAATTCCACACGCGCTGCGGCTCAAGGAAAAGGGGCGCGATCGCGATGGATGCGATCACGTCGGGAATGTAGTGCATGCCTGTGGTGATGCAGCTTACCGCGACCGCCGCGGGATAGGCGATGCCCAACCAGCGCGGCCGATAGAGACGCCCCACGAAGATTGCCCAGAGAACATGGAAAGACGGAAACGCAGCGGCCGGCGGATAGGCAGTGCGCTCCATACCGAGCAGGCGTGCGGCCCAGGTGCCTGCGGCCAGCGCACGGCGCGGAGCGCTCGACGGCACTATCCAATAGAAAAGGAAAACGACCGCCGACGCCACCCAGACCGATATCATGAGCCGGCGCAGATCGCGCCGCGTCCGTGCACACCACGGCGCCAGGGCGGCGGTGACGTAAGAGCTTTCGTAAATGAAAAAAGTCCAGGGAAAAATCGGCAAATGGTCTTCGAATCTCAGGCGGAACGCGATGCCGGCGACACGCATGTCGACGGTGAATATGTAGAGCAGCATCCACGGAATGAGAACGAGGAGGAAGAACTGGATGCGGTCCCGATTCGACGGGGGCAGCGTCTCATCGGGAGGCAGCAGGTGCAGCGCGTCGCCGAAACGCCGTCTCAAATCGGGGCGTTCATAACCCAGCACCAGACCTGTGCATGCAAGGACGATGCTGGGAGTGACGAGCCACAGGCCGGCGGCGGATCGAGCAGCCATCGAGACACCCAGGCACAGCGCGACGAAGCCGGTATAGATAGGATCGGAAAGCCAGTGAAAGGTTCCGCTGGAAACCAGTTTCGCCGGGGGGAAGGCATTCATCGGAAGCCCACCGCCCAGGCGCCATAGTTGCCACATTGCCGCGAGCATCAGGCCAAGGCCGCACGCTGCGATCGCGCCGCCAACGAGGGGACTGCCGTAGGCAGGCAACGAGACATTGGGTCGCGCAGCATCGGCCCACAGGACCAGGAGGCCCGGCAGCACGGCGACAAACAATGCACCGTAAAGGATCTTCCCAAGCATCATTTCGGCCAATCCACTCTCTCGTGGATGGCCCAGCCTTCAACCGGCGATGCTCCCGGGCGCTCGAACCGCCCGCGGCTTCGCCACTTGCATTCGTTCACCCGGAGCAGACGCGCGGGAAACGTGTCCCGCACTCCAGGGATGACGGAGAGCGCCGTCGCCCCGAGCGGGCCTTCACGCAGGACGAGGGAGCGGTCCATGGCGAGGCGCGCCCCGTCGCGGAATTCGATTTGGCCGTCTTCGAGCACGGCGGTGGGAGCTGGCAGGCCGTTCCGGTAGACGATACGGCGCGTGAAGTCGCCCAGCCAGTCGATCCAGACGATCCAATCGGATGCCGTGGCAAACCGCCCCCAGCGGAGAGTTCGAATCGGCAGTTTCCATGGAGCGATGGTCATGTTCAGGTGCTCCGCGTATCCGAAGCCGAGGCGGTCGTGAAGCCGGGCCTGCGCACGCGGCATGAGGCAATGCCATTCTACCGAGCCGGCGCCGGAAGCGAAAATCGTCTCGCGCATCTCCGGTGAGTCGGCCCGCCACTCACCGTCTGTCTTGAGCGCTCGGGACCGCCAACGAAGCGAGCAGCGATCGATCTTCGGCTCAGCTTGCGGGCGTAGCGAGTGTTTGGTTGTCACGGCCCCGGCCGTGCTTTCGAGAAGGCTCGAGTAGTGCAACCGGACGGGTCCCCAACTGGCCATTCCCGTATATGCGATCGAGGCGTCACCCAGATCGGTGACACAATCCAGGTACCACTTGGATAACTCGAAGGCGGCCATAGCCGGACACCATCGTAGCGCGTTCCGGCTGGCGAGAGGCGGCCTGAGAGGCCGCCGGGCCCAGAGGGCACCCCCGAGGGCCTGCCCCACGAAAAACGTTACGGCGCGGGCTCCACGTGCACCAGGACGTCGGCCACCCATGGAAGTGTCTCTTTAATAACGATCCGCACATGCGTGGCGATCTCGTGGGATTGCCGCACGGTGATCGCGGGATCTACTTCCAGGTGCAGGTCGACATGGTATTGCAGGCCGGTCTTGCGCGCGTAACACTTCTCGACGCCGCGCACGCCGGGCACCGTCAGCGCAGCGTTGCGGACTTTCTCCATGCTTTCCAGGTCGGGCATGGTGTCCATCAGTTGCAGGGTGGTGTCGCGCGTGACGCGGATCCCGGTAAAGATCACGATCAGTCCCACCGCGAAGGCGCCCCAATGGTCCGCCGACGCAAATCGATGCGGCGCCACGATGGTGAACGAGACGGCTGCCAGGGCCGCCAGGGCCGAGAGGATATCGACAGAGTCGTTCCAGGCATCCGCCATGAGTGCTGCGCTACGGATCTTTTTCCCGTAGTGGAATTTGACGCCGGAGAGCAGGCTCTTCGCTACGGCCGAACCGATGAGCGGCCAAACCACGAACGGCGCGGGCGGCAGGGTGGCGGCGCCGGGCATTGCAATAATGGTGCGCAGCGCATTTGCCGAGATCGCCAGACCGGCCATCACCAACGTGAAGCCGACGAACAGGCCCGTCACAGTCTCGATGCGGCCGTGCCCGTACGGGTGATTCCAGTCGGCGGGCTTGGCTGCCAGCGTCAACCCCAGCAGCACGATGCCCGACGCAAACACATCGCCCGCGGACTCCAGTCCATCCGCGACCACCGCGGTGGTGTGTCCCATCAACCCAGCCGTAATCTTGATGGCCGCCAGGAGGCCGCTGACGACCATCCCGGCAAGCGCTACGCGTTGGCCGATTTGCAATGTCTCACCAACTCACCTGGAAGCCATTATACTGGCTGTATCGATGCGCAGAACGATTGTCACCTTATTGTTGCTTGCCCCGGGCCAGGCGTGGTGCTGGGGCGATGAAGGACACCAGACCGTGGCGCGTATTGCCGCGGCGCACTTGACGGAACGCGCGCGGCAGGCCGTTGCGAACCTCCTGAAACAGGACGCCACCTTTGCCGCGCCAGCGGGCGCGGGCGATGCACTCGCCGACGCCATGGCGCGCGCGGCGATCTGGCCCGACCACATACCGGGCGGCAAGGGCGCTACCGCCCCCTGGCACTACATCGATATCGGGCTGTTCGAAGGCCCTTCCCACATTGCCGAGCGCTGCCCGCAAGGGAATTGCATCGTCGCCAAGATGACCCAGTACCTGGTGAATCTGAAACAGCATCGCGCCGATGGCTCGTGGCCCGAATCGAAGGAACTGGCTTTCCTGATGCACTTCGCGGGCGACATTCATCAGCCGCTGCACTGCGTGAGCGATGCCGATGCGGGCGGCAATTGCGTGAACGTGACCGGGTTCGATCCCATGCACAATCTGCACGCGGTTTGGGACATTACGCTGGTGAACAAACTGATGGCGCTGGACGGCGCGGGCATGATTGCCGGCATGGAGTCGCGCTTCCGCGGCAAGATGCGAGGCTGGCAGGACTACGGCAGCATCGACAAGATCGCCGCCGAATCGTTCGGTCTGGCCAAGTCGCAGGTGTACGGCAAGGCGCGCCCGCGCCTTCCGGTGATCCCCAAGTTTGTTGACGTGCAGCCGCGCAATTGCTCGACCGAGGCGCCGGAAAGCTTGCGCAGCGTGAAGGTGGATGGGCCACGGTCCTACGGCGCCGGTTCGCTGAATGTGGTGCGCATGCAGTTGTATAAAGGCGGGGTGCGCCTGGCGGCGATGCTCAATGCGATTTACGGCGATTAGCCGAGTATTTCAGTGAGCGGAACGATCCACTCGGGATCGGAAGTGCGCAGCAATCCGTCGCGGACTTCGCGGATTTCATCCTGCGTGTATATCCAAGCGCGCCGCTCATAGGGATCGATGAGCCACACAAAGCGCACGCCGAAGCGCAGATAGTCGTCGATCTTTTCCTGCATCAGGCTGATCCGGTCCTCGGGCGACCAAACCTCGACGCAAAGGAACGGAGGTGCGGTCAGGATGTTCTCGTCAGGTTCCGGGCCGAGGACCACCAAGACATCCGGCACTCGGTAGCGCGAGGGCGAGATTCGCACGCGCAGCGACAGGATGACAAAGATGTCCCACAGATGCCGGCGTTCGTAAAAGTAAAACAGCACCTCCCGGATCGCGATCTGGTGAGTCAGCAGACCGACGTTCCGGTCCACCAGCACGCCGTCCACATAGTCGCAGTCCGGACGGTACAGAGTGTGCAGGTATTCCTCTACCGTTACCATGTTGCCCGATTATGTCACATCCGCGCCGCGACCCGTTTCTTGGGTATGCCCTTGGTGTGGCAATCCAAGCACTTGGCGGAGTGGATATTATGTTTGCTCTTGGGCGAGAGGAACGTGGTATCCATCTTCTCCACATCCAGCCCGCAGTTGGACAGGCGCGGATGGCAATTGGCGCACGAGGCGCGCGTCTGCTGCCCGTGCTTTTGATGGCACGCCAGGCAACCGATGCCTTCGTGAATGCCGTTGCCGGTGCGGTCGCTGGACGATCCGGCTTGCCGCGTGGAGAGCGGTGCATGGCATTGGTAGCACAGCCCCTGGCGCTGATCCGGACTCATGCGCACGGGCCGCGTGCCGTCCAGGATTTGCGGAAGCGCGAGGTTGGCGTCGGCCACGTGGCCCATCTCGCGCCGGTCGAATAGCGCCAGCGAAGGCCGGTAGATCGGTTCGCGCGCCGACGATCGCGCCATGCGCTCCGGTTGCTGGTGCAGGGGCTCGCCGTGGCGATGCATCTGGTGGCATGCCAGACACGGAATCGCCGCCAGGTTGGTCCACCGCGCGTCCGTCATCTTCCACGGCCCCTGGGTGTCGATGGGCGTGACGAGGTCGCGAATGCCGCCTTCATACTGCATGCCGTGGCAGCGCAGGCAATCGTCCATCAGCAGGCGCTGGCGATTCTGTTTTTGATCCAAGAAGAATTTGGCGAAGGTCGCCCCGTGCGGCCCTGCTTGCCAGTCCGCAAATTCCTGGCGATGGCAACCCTGGCATCGCTCGATCATGGCGTTGACGTCCATGCCTTTGATGCGGATCTGCTCCGGGACATCGCCGCTCAGGTGACGGATCAGGCGGCGGGAATTGTCCGCGACGGAGCCGCCGTGGCAGGCCGAGCACGCCACGCCGCGGTGCGTGGATTCGCGCCACGCGTTCCAGTTGGCGCGGATCTCGTGGCAGCGCGCGCAGCCCTCGCCCGCCGTCGATTTGTAATAGATGCTGGATGCCGGCAGCATCAACAGCAGGAGGCAGGGCACGGCGGCCGCGATCCACCACAGGCGCTTGCGCATCACCGTGTCATCACCGGTAACGGGTGCCTTTCCACCCCTTAATCAAGTGGTCCGAAGCGCGATAGGCGTTGGCCATAATGGTCAGCACCGGGTTGAATCCGCCGTTGGTCACTTGCACGCTTCCGTCGATCACGAACAGGTTATCGATCTCGTGCACCTGGCAATAGCGATTCACCACCGACGTCTTGGGATCGTCGCCCATGCGGCAGGTTCCGGCCTGATGCTGGCCGCCCGTGAATCCCGGCCCAGCCAGTTTCTTCCAGGTGCGCACGGCGCCGGCTTCCTTCAGCCACGCTTCGGCCTTGGCCGCGGCAAAAGCCCCGATCTCGATGGTGTGCGGATGCTTGTCGCCCGAAAGCCGCGCCACCGGAATGCCCCAATAGTCGGGCACCTTCGGGTCCACTTCCACGCGCGCGTTGAACATGGGCATCTCCTGCGTGGGACCCTGAATCGCGATGGCGCGCCGATAGAAACTGCGCATGAAATCCTTGTGCTCGCGGCCCCACTTGGGCACGTCGGGCGGCAGCATGCCCACGAACTGGTACGGCAGCCGGATGAACTCGTTGGCCAACATGGCTCCGCCCGCCAAGCCCGGGTTCCCGTGATTGTAATCGCATATCGCGATGGAAGCCCCCGGCCCCAGATCGTCGTAGATATCGTCCGGCATGATGCCGAACGCGCCCGTGTAGCTATGGCCCTGAAAATTGCGGCCGACCCAGTCGTAGCGATTTCCCAGGCCGGTCGGGAACAGAGGGCTCTTGGAATTGAGCAACAGCCGCGCCGATTCGACTGCCGCGCTCGACACCACCACCAGGTCGGCGTCCTGACGCTGCAGGCGGTCGTGGACATCGAAGTATTCGACGCCGGTGGCGCGCCCGCGCTCGTCCGTCAGGATCTCGCGCGTCATGCACTCCGTGCGCAGATCGCAATTGCCCGTCGCCAGCGCTTTGGGGATCACGGTATTCTGGGTGCCGCACTTGGCGTTCACTTCGCAGGCGAAGCCCACGCACCAGCGGCAGCGCATGCACGGCCCGCGCCCGCCATACGGCACGCTATTGCGCAGCATCGGGATATGGAACGGATGCAGCCCCAGCCGCTTGGCCGCCGGTTGCAGAATCTCGAACTCGCGATTGGGCGCGAGCGGCGGCATGGGCAGCGGCTTGCGGCGCGGCGCGCGGAACGGGTTGCCGGAATCGTCGCCCGAGACGCCGATCTCCCATTCGGCCTTCTCGTAATAAGGTTCCAGATCGTCGTAGGAGATGGGCCAGTCTTCGAGCGTGCTGCCGGCCACCTGGCCGTAGGTGGAGCGCATGCGGAAATCCCGCTCCATGTAACGCCAGGCCATCGCGCCGTAGCTGACCGTACCGCCGCCCACGCACGCGGCATTGTTGCTGTAGCCCGGACCGCTGGCCCGCACCACGCGCGCGCGGCCCTTCAGATCCACCGCCACGCGCGGATTGCGCTCGTCATCCGGCCCGAAGGCGTTGCCGAGCACGGAGGTGCGCTGGTTGCGCAGATCGTCTTTGCGGCAATCGAAGGCCGTATACCACTTGCCGCGTTCCAGCAGGACCACGCTCAGTCCGGCTTCGGCGAGTTCCTTGGCGACGATGCCGCCCCCCGCGCCCGCGCCCACCACCACCGCGTTGACGCGGTTCATGCCCGCCCCCGCAACGGCGGCGACGCCACCCCGAGCATCTTCCAACTGGCGCGCTCGCGGTTGCCGCCATGCCGCGGATCGCCATAGAAGCCCTGCATGGAGTGGGCGACCAGCATATCGAAGAAGGGCTTGGTATCGGGATTGCGCTCGATGCGCCGCAGGACGTCGAGTTGGGATGCGGCGGGCAGGTCCGCGAAGGCGCGGCCGGCCGAGTTCGCGCTTTCCTGGTCGAGGGCGGCGATCCCTTGCCGGTAGGCTTTCCGCAAGGGTTTGTAGAAACACGTAAGCTGACGATCTATGAAGACGACCACCCCAGCCTGGACGGCGCCGGGGTCCTGGTCTTGCGGAATGATGTGCGCGCAGGCGGCTCCCACCGTGCGCGCTTCCTCGACGGTGAAGTGGCGCCAGGGGCTCTTCGAATGCGCGCAGCCTGCCGCGGTGCCGGCCAGACCTGCGACGATAAACCTTCGGCGATCCATCCTACAGACAGAGTAGTCGGATTCACCGGCGTTCTCAAGTGGATGGAACCTGAAAATCCGAAATGGAGTGGGGGGCGGAGAGCTTCAACGAGGCCGCGAGCGCGTACTCTTTCAAATGCAGCGCGAAAAGGGCAGGATCGCTTCGAAGGCTCTGACGTTAAGCATGTCTCTAGCCTTTGTCTTCCAGTTTGGAGATGCGTTTGCCGTACTCCGCAAGCGTTCGAAAAAAGTCCTTCAGGTCCCGTTCGATGACTTCAATGCGGCGCTCCAACGAATTGAACAGCCGGAAATTCAGAATCAAAGCGGTAATGGCAACCGCTACCGAACCACCGCCGCTTATTAACGCAACCGTCACTGTATCGCTCATAGGTGTCGTTATTTTACCGCTTCAATGGGGCTGCGAGCGCTGGAGGGCGGCCAATCTTGGCCGCAGCCGCCTTTGGCGGCCTAGCCGCAATGCTGTTCACTTAATGATGTTTCGGTGGGGCAGGCGATCGTTTTATGTCGCCTGCCAACGCTCCCCGCAGGCGGCAGACCACAAAGTGCGATGGTCTGCCCCACCAAAGTGAACAGTATTGGGCCTAGCCGGCTTCATTGATCTTTGGTGGCCCGCAGGGCCACCCGTGGGACACATACGCCCTATCCAAGAAATTGCCGCACCGTTCGCGCGCGGGGCGCGCACGTTGCGCTCACGGCGCCTGCCTGGACCATTGGGACCACCCTTGTTGGAGGGCTCTTGTTGCCGGCACCGGGCCGTGGCGCGGTTGGAAGATCGAGATCTTTGCCGAACTGCCGCGTCTGCCGGAACGCCCGCGCAGTAAGCCCCGCCAACGCAAGAAACGGCCTCGTGGAGACGAAGTTATCGCTACCTCAGCCCAATTTTGGACGAGCCAATATGAGGTCCTCGCCGGGCAGGCCAGCCCGCCCAGCGGGCTAACCCCAATGCTGTTCACTTAATGATGTTTCGGTGGGGCAGACGATCGTTTTATGTCGTCTGCCAGCGCTCCACGAGGGCGGCAGACCACGAAGTGCGATGGTCTGCACCAAAGTGAACAGTGTTGCGGTTAGCCCCCACCGGGTGTCGCGGCTATCGCGGCTGATTCGCCGCAAACGGGTCGTCTTTCGGATACAAGGGAAAGTCCGCCTCGCACATCTTGCCGGGACTCACCGCGTATGCGCTGCTCAGGTGAGTGGACGCCCACCAGATGAACAAGTCTTGGGGCAATTGCACGCGGAGATGGTAGGTGGATTCAGGAAGCCGGGAGAACTCAAATGAAGCATCCGCGGCCGTGATGGCCCGGAACTCACCGGCCCTCCCCACCGCGGTCACTGCAACCGAGGCGGCCGGCTTGGCTTCCAGCCGGCTTAGTGGAGAGATGCCCGGGTATGGTTCGGTGCCGATAAATCCGAAGAGCGCTGCAGGTCGCTGGCCGGCGTGAATTGCGCGGGCCTGGCGGATCAAGGCCGCAGCCACAAGTGCCGGGCGGGTTTGGCCGCAGGAATTTGCCCACAGACTCGATTCAACGGAGTTCGCGGAAACAAAATACTCGACGCCCATGCGAAATGGTAACCGCACGCGGTGGATTGCGTGTTGGTGTAGACGGTGACAGCAGTTTTCCCGCTCAGTTTGCCGAACGCTTCGGACACCGCGAAGTCCACGGCTACGGCACCGCCGCCGGAAGCATGGACTCTGGTCGCCTTTCCGACAAATTCGAGGCCTTCGCTGGAAGCGCTCCAGCACCCCGAACTGGGAGCGCAACTGCAGGCCCATCCCATGGATGATCCGATAGCGAGTAGAACGAGAGATTCGATCAGTTTCATATCCCTTAAATGCCGCCGGGCACGATATCCTTTCGCGGTTTGCGCACTGCTTCCCAACTGTTGGACTCTTCCGGCGGCTAGAATAGTCTTTCCATCGCACATGCATTGGATTCATTCAAAGGAGCACGCAACTATGGAACGCGAAATATCCAGGCGAACGGCGTTGGCGAGTGCCGGAGCCGCGCTGACGACCTCCCTTTTCACCGGCCGCATGAAGGGAGCCAACGACCGCATCGCGATAGGCTTTATCGGGATCGGGGCCATGGGTTCGGGAAACCTGGAGTATGCCATGAAAATTCCCGAAGCCCAGCCCGTCGCGGTTTGCGATGTTTACAGGCCCCACCTGGAACGCGCGGAAGCCGCCGCACGCCAGAAAGGATTCCAGGTGAAAGCGGTCGCCGATTTCCGCGAAATCCTGGCGGATAAGTCCATCGATGCCGTGTGCATCTCCGCTCCCGACCATTGGCACGCCTATATGACCGTGGAAGCCTGCAAGGCGGGCAAGGATGTCTACGTCGAAAAGCCCGCGTGCAAGTTTGTGGAGGAAGGCCAGAAGATGGTCGAAGCCGCGCGCAAGTACAACCGCATCGTCCAAGCCGGCACCATGCAGCGTTCCGGCGGCTATTTTCAAAAAGCCGCCGAAATCGTCAAGAGCGGCAGGCTCGGCGCTGTGACGTTTTGTCATGCCTTCCAGACTGGACTGACCCCACAAAAGGGCTTCGGCAATCCCCCGGACGGCGATCCACCGGCGGATCTCGATTGGGATCTGTGGCTCGGACCCGCGCCAAAGGTGCCCTTCAATCCCAATCGCTGGGGCGTCAAGACTTCCACTTTCCCGACATTCCGATACTTCTGGGATTACGCGGGGGGCGCCATGACCGACTGGGGCGTACACCTGATCGATCCGATCCACCAGTGCTTCGGCGACCCGATGCCGCTGGCGGTTTCGGCCATGGGCAACAAGTTCTACGTGCAGGACAATACCCAGACGCCGGACACCATGCTGGCAACCTTCTATTACCAGGATTTTCTTTCCAGTTACGAAAGCCGCACGTGCAACCCGCTGCCCATGTTTGGGCTCGGCCAGGGTGCGGGCACGGTAATTCACGGGACGGAAGCCAGCATGTCCGTGAACCGCAGCGGCTGCCACCTGATTCCCAATAATAAACTCAAGGAGCCGGAGGCGTGGGAGAAGGACCGGGCCATGGCGGATATGAACGTGCCCCACTGGCGGAATTTCCTGGAATGTATCCGCACTCGTCAAAAGCCGATCAGTGAAATCGAAACGTGCGTGCGCTCGTCAACGGTTTGCCTGCTGGCAAATCTTTCGATGCGCTTCAGATCCCGCATCGATTGGGACCAGGAAAAATGGACCTGCGCACAGAGCGAGATGCAGCCGCACCTGAACGCCACCTATCGCGAACCATGGAAGCTGGAAGTCTGATAGCCGTCATGCGGAGGGCGGGCAATTCTGCCCGCAGCCGGGTTTCAGCCGGCTCTGGCCGCCTAAAAGGCGGCTGCGGCCAAGATTGGCCGCCCTCCAGTGTGCACCCTCCTTGATCGCTGCCCTCAACAACCGCTACCATAACTATTCGAAAGGAGTATTATGCCATCCGAAAAAGGCACTCGTCGCGCTTTCCTCGCAACCTCGATAGCCGGCGCCACCGGCGCTGCCCTATCCGCGAGAGCGCAGAATAGCTCACAGCCGGCCGGAGATGCCGTGCGGCTGGGCATCGTAGGCGCGGGTATTCGCGGCCTCGAGTTGATGCAGGCCGCCCTGAATGCCGGCGGCCGGATCGTGGCCGTATGCGATCTCTACGACGGCCACTTCCGCCGCGCGCAGGAGATTCAGCCCAACACCCCCACTACGCGCGACTACCGCGAGGTGGTCGGCCGCAACGATATCGACGCCGTAATCGTGGCCACTTCCGACCACTGGCACGCGCCCGTAGCCATCGCCGCCATGCACGCCGGCAAAGATGTGTACTGCGAGAAACCCATGAGCCACACCATTCCGGAAGCGCTGGAAATGGTGCGCGCCTCGCGGCAAACGGGCCGCCTGGTCCAGGTTGGAAGCCAAAGCCTGAGTATGGAATCTACGGCGAAGGGCAAGCAGTGGTTGGACGCCGGCGAAATCGGACGCGTCTTCATGGTGCAATGCTCGATCTATCGCCCGAGCGCCATCGGCGCATGGCGCTATCCCGTTCCGCCCGATGCTTCGCCCCAGACCGTCGATTGGGAGCGCTTCCTGGGCAATGCCCCTAAGCGCCCATTTGATGCGCAGCGCTTCTTCCGGTTCCGCAACTGGTGGGACTATGGCACCGGCATCGCGGGCGACGAATATGTGCACCTCCTCTCCCGCGTGCATTACCTCATGGGCGTGCAATATCCGTTAAGCGCCGTGGCTAATGGCGGCATCTACAAGTGGGATGGCGATCGGGACGTGCCGGACATTCACAATACTCTGTACGACTACGGAAAGTTCCAGGTGCAGGTGAGCGCCAACCTGGTCTCCAACTGGGAAGGCGGCGAGATCGTTCGTTTCATGGGAGACAAGGGCACTATCGAACTTACGGAGGAAGGCGCGCGGCTGTTGCCCTATAACCCCGTGGAGGGTTACGAGTACCCGCTGGAGAGCTGGCCCAAAGACACCAAGGATCGCTTCGTCGCCGAGCACAAGAACGATCCACTGGCGGACGTTGGCACGGCGGCGCAGCAACCCAAGCGCGAGCCGGTGGCATTTACACAGCAGAGAGAAGGCACGGAAGATCACTTTAAGAACCTGTTTGAGTGCGTACGCAGCCGCCAGCAACCGCGCGAGAATGTCGAGTTTGGCTGTGGCACCGCGGTGGCCTGCCACATGGCAAATGCATCCTATCGTCAAAGTGGCAAGCGAGTCGTGTGGGACCGCGAGAAGCAGAAGCTAACGGCCGGAGCGTAGCACTGTTATTTTTGCCCGGCCTTGGATGCCCGCAGGATGACGGTTAAGTGCGCCGGCGGCCAGGTAAGGCCCCGGCACCACGGCCGGTGTGTACCCAGAGGCAAACCGTCCGCCTTCCCGCGACTGGAAATGCGCGAGTTCCTGGCCCGGCTTCAGCCCGCAGGGTCGCCGCCGCTCCCTCGATTCCGCTCGAAACGCACCAGGTCCATCAGAAGACCAGCAGCATCGCGCGCGCTTAGCTCTTGGGGGCTCGCGGGTGCCTATCGCTCCGGCCCATGAACTGATGCAGGGCGAAGGGAACTTCGTCGGGATGCGATGCGCACCAGGCAATGATGCGCTCGAGCTTCAGGGTATCGTCGGCGATGGCGCCGATTTCCATCAGCTCGGTTTCAATGGTCTCCGGATCTCGCATAACAACTCCAGCATGGCACATCCCGGCAGCTCACGGCTTTAATGGTAGTAGCATGAGAGCAATGGCGCAAAACATGCTTGCCGGCCTGGTATTCTCCGCGGTGCTGGCTTTCGCGGCCGCGCCCGCTAAGATCGTCCTGATCGCAGGCAACCAGAGTCATGGCCCCGGCGATCATGAATATAAGGCCGGCTGCATGCTTCTAGCCGGCTTTCTGAGACAGAGTCGGGTATCGGACCCGGTGGTGGTAACCGGAGGGTGGCCGGAGGATGAGTCGGTCTTCGAAGGCGCGCGCGCCGTCGTGCTGTACATGGACGGCGGCACGGGGCATCCCATCTTGATCGGCAACCGGCTGGAGTCCCTGGCCAAACTCATGCAAAAAGGCGTCGGACTCGCCTGCCTGCACTACGCCGTGGAGGTGCCTAAGGACCATGGCGGGCCGCAGTTCCTCGACTGGATTGGCGGCTTTTACGATCGCCCCTATTCGCAGAATCCGGTGAATGACATCCGGGCCGTCCAGGCCACACCGGAGCATCCCATCTCCCGCGGCTGGAGCAGCTTCCAACTGAAGGACGAATGGTATTATCGAATCCGATTTCAGCCGGACGACAAGCGCGTCACGCCCATCTTGACCGCCATGCTGCCCACCGATGCGCCGAGCCCGCAGGTTTTGGCCTGGGCCACGGTACGGCAGGACGGAGGCAGGGGATTCGGATTCACCGGGCTGCACACGCATGCCAACTGGGGCGTGCCGGAATTTCGCCAATTGCTGGTGAATGCCGTCCTATGGACCGCCAGACTGGATATCCCAGCCAACGGCGCCAAGTGTGAATTGAACCCGGAGGATTTGAAAAAGAATCTCTTCGACGTGCCCGCGAAACACCAGTGAGTTACCCAAGGAGCAACGTGAAATGAGCAATTGCCTAAAGGTCTCTCGACGCCGGTTTCTGTCGCGGACTTCTCTCGCCGCCGCCGCGGGAGCCGCATTCCCCGCTATCATTCCCAGCCATGTGCTGGGCGCGCCCGCCCGTCCCGGCGCAAACGATCGCATCCAGATAGGCGTCATTGGCGTAGGTGGGCGCGCCAACCTCCTGATCGATCAGTTACCCAAACCGGGACAGATCGTGGCGCTCGCCGATTGCTGCCTGTCGCGGTGTGAAGAGGCCGCCGGCAAGCGCAACGCCAATTGGGATATCTATCAGGACTACCGCAGGATTCTGGATCGCAAGGATATCGATGCCGTCATCGTAGCGACACCGGACCATGTCCGCGTGATTCCGTGTATCCACGCCTGCCAGGCGGGCAAGGATGTCTACGCCGAGAAACCGTTGACGCTCTATCCCGGTGAAGGAACTGTGCTGGTGAAGGCTGCGCGGAAGTACAAGACCGTGTTCCAAGTGGGCAGCCAGCAGCGCTCGATGGAGATGAATCAGATCGCGTGCAAGCTGGTGCGTACGGGTGGATTGGGCAAAATCAAGCTAGCGCAGGGCGTGAACTATCCCGATTCGGCGCCCATCCCCGATCTGGCGGAGGAGCCCGTGCCCCAAGAGCTGGACTGGAATGTGTGGCAGGGCCAGGCGCGCGCACGCGCCTACAACAAGAAGTTGCGATTCGGCTGGATGGGGTTTCAGGACTATTCGGGCGGTGAGACCACCAACTGGGGTGCCCACGGCTTGGACCAGATCCAGTGGGCCCTCGGCATGGACGGCACTGGCCCGGTGGAATTCTGGCCCATGGAGGAACCGCGCGGCGCTATGGCGTTCCGTTACGCTAACGGCGTCGAAGTCCATCTGGACTTGCCCTATAGCGGCGACCAACCCCTGATGGGCGGAGGCCGCTTCATCGGCGAGAAGGGTTCGATCGACATCTGGCGCAACAATTTCAAGATCGACGCGCCGGGCGTCACGCTGGACTTGCCGCCGGAGGAAGAAATCGAGAAGTGGCACGACAAGCGCGCGCTGTGGCAGGCGGAGTACCACATGGGGTTCTGGCTGGGGTGCATCCCCACGCGCGAGCAGCCCAACGCCGACGTCGAGATCGGCCACCGTTCGGTAAGCGTCAGCCACCTCACCAACATCGCGCGCAGGCTGAATCGCAAGATCCGGTGGGACCCACAGGAGGAACAAGTGGTCGGCGATGAGGAGGCCAACCTGCTCGCCGTCAACCGCCCACGGCGAAAGGGCTGGGAGTTACCCAAGATCTGAAAGGTGCTCCTGCCACACTTCCGCGCTGTATTACAACTGGTCGGAATCTTCTCTAGCGAGCGCCGATTTTTCGTAGGGCAGGCCCTCGGCCTGCGGCGGCCTCTCAGGCCGCCTCTTTTGGTTGCGGCTGCGCTGCTTTGTGGGGCAGGTTGGCAACAGTTGGCAACCTGCAGGCCGATTGCTAATCGGCCTTCGTGAGCGAAGCTCGCGCGAAGCGTGTCACGGCACCGGTACCAACAGGGCCTTGCCGATCACCGTCGTGAAGCCGTCCAACACATCCATAAAACTGGAGGCAAGCAACGGAATGCTACCGAGCTGCCACAGATGTTCGGCGTTTTGCCAGGCTGACTCGCGGGCCGCGCTCACGTTCCAGGCCGCCAGCGTATCTTCCAGATGAGAGATCGGCGGAAGCGCCCCGCCGGGAAGACGGACATTCAGTGTCTGCTTGGCGGATTCGACGAGGCTGTCCAGCGTGGAATTGAGTGCGGTGTAGTCGCCATAGTGCGTTCCACCACGATCTGGTGTGGTAGCAGTGACCTGACAGGTGGTGACGATGGCCTCGCACAAGTCGTGATTTATATGGGCGTTTATGCCTGCCAGCGCGAACTGGATGCGCGCGATTGCGTCCTGGTTGCGGTTAGTGAATAGAACTTGCCAGCAGGCGGAAGTCGGCTCGCCGGTGAGCGAGGATTTGAGGGCGGAGAAGTAGAGACGCGCGAATTCTACGTCGAGTTGGGCCAGCCACGCGGGATCGGTGAACCCGCCACCGGCGACCCGCGCTTCGACCGCCTGCGTAACTTGCAGATACAGCCAATTGAACCATTTCAGGCCGTCCCCATCCATACAAGTGCTGTCGATGGTGCGGAGGGTTTGGAGAACGTCCGCGATAGATTGCGGAGCGGTCTGAACGCCGGCGAGCAGCGTCGCGTCGTATGGAAACATGACCCGTTGGGTTTGAGTATACACGATCTGCGGGCCAAGTGCGGGCTGACCGCATCGGCGAAGTGGGTGTTCTCGTGGGGCAGGACTCCAGTCCTGCGGCCGACGTCCACGTCGGCCTGTTCGTACCGGGATATGGCTGATTCCGTGCGCGAAGAGCGGGTCCTGGAGGACCCGCGCAGACCTGGAGGTCCGCCCTACTATGCCAGACGCAGCGTCAGTTGCTCACCGCGAGAAACAACGTCTGCGTTCCGGCCACGCCGTCGACCGTGAAGGTCACCGGCACGGTGCCGTTGCCGGCGTCGGCCGGCACCACGACATTGAACTGATACAAGCCCGTGAAATTCGGCGCTAATCCCGCATAGGGCACGCTGGCAACGGGCACGCCGCCAATGGACATTCCAAAGGACGATGTGATCGCATTCGCCTCTTGCACAAGCTGGCCCGCCGGTATGTCTGGTGTGACCGGCCCGAAGCCGATCCCATAGAGAACGATCTCCTCGTTCGGCTGGGCTGGCCGGGAATTGAGGCCCGCAATCGCGCCGCTGGGGAGCACGTACGAGTTATCGGCGTGCATGGCCACCGCGTACTGGATTCCGCCGAGGTTGAACGATATGGGCGCGTCCAGGCCTGGCTCGGTTGCATTCACCGTCGGCGTAAAGGGGGCGCTGGTTCCACCCGGCGTGGTAATCACCACCGGCTGCGGTCCGGTCGCGACATTGGATGGCGCCTGGGCATTTACCTGTAAGGGGCTGATGAAATCGACAAATGTCGACTGGCCGCCGATGGTGACCGTGTCGCCGCCCAGAGCGGTGGGCGCCGCGTTGCCGATAAAATCGGCGGCGGTCCAGGTCTGGGAGACGACGTTGGCAAGATTGGTGCCGTAGATCTCCATCCATGTCCCGGGCGCAACCGCGGAAAACCCTCCGAAACTGCTGGCGCTGATGACGGCCAGGATCACAGGCGTGGCATCGAATGTGCCGTGAACCGGTCCCGTAATCGTAGCGTTCGGCGTCAGCCCCACTTGTCCGACGGAGCACGACGAGGCGGCGATTCCGGTGCACGTGGCATTGGAATAATAAAACACGAAATCGTTGGAGAGAAACGTAACGTTTGCGCCGATGCTCTCTTGCAGGCTCACTACAATCTTGCCGGAATTGCCGGCCGCGATACCGAACGTGATCTGGTTATTGCCCGGGCTGATCGAGTTGGCCAAAAAGGGAGATGTCCCGTTGCCTGGATAACTGAACACGATCGAGATGGTCCCGCCGCCGCCGACGCCCGTGTAGGGAGCCGTCACCGTGCAGTTGGTATTCGTCCCATCGTACGCGCAGGTGCCCCAATCGACCCGGCTCTGCCCTACACCGCCGCTGCCGCCGAGACCCGTCAAAGTGACGTTTTGGCTGCTGTCCGTATAGGTGGCCGTGACAGCCGAGGCCCGCGGTGGGAGGAAGGCTGCACAGAAAAGGAATAAAGCAATGGCGATGGATTTCATAATCGGTCGGTTCCCCAGGTTTGGTTAGGTTAGAGTGCGGTCCAAGTATAGCAGGAACGGAATTTAGCCGTGGGGCAGGCCATCGTTTTCCGTGGCCTGCCGCTAGCGGCCAGCCAATTGGATCTCCAGCAAGGTCAGGCTATACGGTTCGAAGGTGAAGGCGAACCGGCTTCCGGCCGCCGCAAGGCTGTGCGTCTCAACCGATACCGCCTCCCGGTCGCTCGATGAGTTCATCGCTTCGGTATTGGGCTGGCCTTCCCGATTCTTGAGCACAAACGCCGTGGCGCCCGCGGCGAATTGCCCGGCGTCGGCCAGCGCAATGGTGGGGCGCAGCGGGGCTACGGTCGAGTTCACGGCGTAAATCCGCAGCAGCCGCCCATCCGCGCTCAGCACCGCGCTCACGTCGGGCTGCTGCAATTGCCAGGGGAGACCGCCCGGCCGCTCCACCTTCAACGGATACGAGCCAGCCGCGCGTCCGTACAATTGTTCCGCGTAATACGTGGGCGCGCGGTACATCCATCCCGGTCCGGTGACCATGATGCCCGACCCGAAGCTATCGATCAAATTCGACCGGATACCCATCTCCACCAGGTCCGCGTAGCGCTGCAGCACGTTGTGGTAGCGCGAACAGTCCAGGGCGTTGCCCAGCGATTGCAGGATGCCGCGCTTCAGCCCGAAGTCGCCGCCGGTGGTATTCCACTCAGTGACCGCGATGCGGACCTCTCGGCCCTGCCCCTGCGTTCGAATTCGTTCCCGCAGCGATTCGAACTCGCGCACCACCTCGGTCAAGTCGCCCATTTCGTAATGATGCGGGCACAGGTAATCGAGCTGCCCCTCGGCACCCGCCAGCACGCCTTGCCTGGGATAGGAACTCATCAGTTTGATGGAAGGATCGGCCGCCCGCATGCCGCGCGCAAACGCGGCGATGGATCGCTCGTACTCCTGCCCGCCGACTTCGTTGCCGATCTGCCAGTACTTCACCGCCCATGGCTGGGGATGTCCGTTCCTCGCGCGCAGGCCGCCCCAGCGGGTTTGCGCACTCCCGTTCATGTACTCGACTTCCGCCGCCGCATCCGCCGCCTGCTTGCCCGTCCACCGGACACAGATCAACGGCTCCGCTCCCACGAAGCGGCATAACCCGGCAAACTCATCCAGGCCCACGAAGTTCGGCTCCAGCCCGCCCCAGTAAGTCGTGAGGGGAGCACGCGTGTCCCAATTGCCGACGGTCCGGTCCCACTCCAAGCCTTCAATCGACGTGCCGCCGAAACGGATCGCGCCGGGCTTGAGTTGCTTGAGCGCCTCCACGACGTCCGCCCGCCAGATACCCTCGACAGCATCGTCGCCGATGAGGTACACGCGGTCGAGCCACAGCGTTCCGGGCCCTTCGAAATCGATGGCCAGCGTGGCGGCCGTGGAATCGCGCGCCGCCGTCAGGGTGGCTTCCGCCGGCTGCCAGCCGGGCATGGCACGCCCGAGATCCGCCGCTTGTGCCAGAGTGCCTTGCGCATCCCGCAGTACCGCGCGTACGGGCACGCCGCCGGTTCCCTTCATGTGCAGATGCAGCCGGTAGCGCACGCCCGCCTTCGTATAGAAACCATCCTGCGCAATGCCCGCACGCGCGCGCGGTGTGTGAATCTCGATGCGCTGCGACCGCTTGCCGTTGAACGCATCCTCAGTGTCCAGCGCGTACTCCGCCGCCTGCACTGCGCCATCGGGATACCAGGGGCGATTGGGGTGGTCGGTCTCCTTGATGTACGAAAACCGGTACGGCGGCTCCTCTTCGAAGCTGTCGTTATCCACCTGCTGCGCGATCATCGACGGGATCAGCCGGCACAGCATCTCGATGAACTGCCCCTGCTGCTTGGCGTCTACCGGGCGCTTCCCGGCGGGCCGCAGATGGACGCGCAACTCGCCTGGGTCCGGCTCGAGCACAGGCTCGAAGCGGAGATCGAAGAACGATACCGGTCCGCCGGTGCTATCGAGGTGAATGGTAGCCTCGCCGGGCGAGGGCGCGCGGAAGAGGAACTCCGGTCCCGATGAGGAGCCGAAGTTTCCGGAAGGGGTTTCGATCTCGATCAGGGCGTTGCCGCTGGTCCGGGCGCTCACGCGCCATAGCGACCCCGGGGTCGGATAAACGGTTTGCGAAACCCCCGCGCTGCCAGGCCCGCGCGTCTCGATCGAAAGCGCGTGGTTCGCGGCGCGCACTACGGGCTGGGCGGCACGCTCGTCGTGCCGATGAACCGTCCAGCCCGCCAGGTTTTCGTCGAAGCTGCCGTTACGGAGCTGCGGCGCGATGGCCAGCAGCGCCAGTGCGGGCAGAATCAACTCAGGCCCTTCAGGAATTGCGCGCTGGCTCTAAGATCGCTGCGGTCCGTCTCCACGAAGTAGTTCCGCGCGCCCGATTTTTTGGCCGCTGTCCACAGTCTCTTCCAGTCCACCACACCCTGCCCCAGCGCGACTTCTTTCTTCTCCGTTGGCGACCAGTCCTGCAGGTGGATGGAAAGGAACCGGCCCGGATACTTCTCGAAGTAGTCCGCGGCCTGGTAGCCCAGCCGGATCACGCTGACCTGGAACTGCATCTTCACTGATTTCGGGTCGAACTCGCCCATCAGCTTGTCGTAGATGAGTTCGCCGTCGATCTTCTGGAATTCGAAATCGTGGTTGTGGTAGCCGAGTTGGATGCCCGCTTTTCGCGTCCGTTCGCCGAGCTTGTTGGCGTCGTCGACGGCGTGCATCCAGTCCGCCATCTTGGCCTCCTTCGGCACCCCAAACGTGGCGATGATCATTTGTTTCAGGCCCAGTTCCTTGGCGAAGGCCAGGCGCTCGTCCAGATGGTCCTTTAATTCGGTGAAGCCGAAATGGCAGCTCTCGCAGCCCAGCCCGGCGGCGTGGATCTTGTCGCGCAGGTCGGCGGGTTTCATCTGTGCCAGCGGTCCGAAGCCCATCGTGGCATAGCCCGGCGGCGAGCACAGCTCGATGCGTTCGAAACCCATGCCGGCGAGCTCCTTCAATGTACCGTCGAGATCCTTTCCGATGGCCTCTCTCACCGGCCACGTCTGGCACCCGATCGGCAAACCCAGCGGATTGGCGCTCAGGTAACGGGCCCCGGCCAGGCCGATTGCGCCGGCAGTGCCCACATGGAGAAAGCTTCTCCGCGAAATGCTGCTGATTTCTTTCATGGCGAGCATGGTAACTCCGCGCTATCCTTGCCGCAAGCGTGGCTGGCTTTCCAGTATTATTTGAGTATGGCCATGAAGGAAGCGGCTCCGCTTTACGATCGGGATTTCTTCGAGTGGACAGTCCGCAACGCGCAGTTATTGCGCGAGGGCCGGTTCGCCGAGGTCGACGCCGGCCACCTTGCCGAGGAGATTGAGGACGTGGGCAAACGCGATCGGCGCGAAGTACGCAACCGGCTGAAAGTGCTGCTGGTATACCTGTTGAAGTGGACGGCGCAGCCCGGTTTGCGGTACGCGGAGAGTGGGACCTCCAGTTGGCTGGATACTATTCGCGAACAGCGAACGCAGCTTGAGTCCATTTTCGAGCAGTCGCCAAGCCTGGCAAGGCACGCGCGTGAATCGCTCGATACAGTGTTCTCGAAAGCCGTTGACGACGCGGTTTACGAAACGGGATTGCCACGAGCCGAGTTCCCCGCGAAGTGCCCGTTTGCGTTCGAGCAGGTCACGGACCAAGCGTTCCTGCCAAACTGAAGGGCCGCCTAAAAGGCGGCTGCGGCCACGATTGGCCGCCCTCCAGTGTGTTTTCGACGAAGCCCGCTTCCTCCCGCGCTGGTGTAAGCTCACAGTATGCGCAAATTTGCGGTTGCACTATTGGGCCTGGCACTAGCCGTTTCGGCCACGGCCGCATCCAAGAAGGTCATCCAGCCGAAGGACTTCCCCACCGGGAGACCGTTCAGCCCCGGCATCCTGGTTGACGATACGCTCTACATTGCCGGACAGACCGGCACGGATCTAAAGACCGGCCAGCTTCCCGAAGACTTCGATGCCGAAGTGAAGCAATGCCTGGACAACATCGGGCTGATTCTGAAAGAGGCGGGCATGAGTTTCGACGACGCCGTCGCGGTGCAGGTGTATCTGACCGACATGAGCCTGTTCCCGCGCATGAACGCGGTTTACACCACGTACTTCAAGGAGCCGCGTCCCGCGCGCACCACCGTGGGCGTCGCGAAACTGGTGGGCACGGCGCGCATCGAAGTCACCGTGACGGCGCACCGCTGACGATGGGCAACTCCAGGAAACTGGCGTGCCTGGCGTCGTGATATAGCGCGACGTGCGCAGTGCGCGCGTCCTCGGCGGACTCGCTCGCTACCACGCCGCCGGAGTTGTAATTCTTCTCCACCTGGATGGAGTTGGGCGAGCGCAGCATCAGGCGCAGGCGGCTGCCTTTGGCAATGCGCCGCGAGAACCATGTGAAGCCGCGGAATTCGTATTTCACGATCTGGCCGGATTCGACCGGGCTGGGCTTGCGTGGCGAGTCGCGGTAGCGGGCGCGCATGGCGTCGCCGGTCAGCAGCACGCTGCCTCCGTTGGGCAGGATTTCATAGAGGATCGCTTCGAAATCCGTATCGGGCACGTCCATCGCGATCCAGACTTCGAGGCGCACGGCGCCGCTGATCTCAGTGTCTTCCGCGAAGGGCGCGCTGTGATAGATGAGGCCGTCGCCGAACAGGTTGAGCGGCTCGGTTTGATCGGTCAAGGGATTCGGATTGTCGGCGGTCTCCAGTGCGCCGGGACGCAGATCGAGGGGATCGTAGACGTAGCGGTCGGGCACGCTGGCCGCGGGCAAAGCCGCGGGTTTCTCCGGACCGAGAGCGCCGGAATGAAACGCGTCGTTGGCTTGGCCGTCTGTCGAGTTCAGGTACAACGTGCGCGTTCTGTTGGCGACTGCTTCCAGGCTGGCGGCGTACTCCCACTCTTCCGGGCCGACGACGTACCAGGCCACGCGCTGCTTGAGGAACGCGGGCTTGGGGCCGTCCTTCATGGTCCAGTCGTACCATTCCCTGTGCAGGTTGTTCAGGTCAGCAGGCTGGCTTCCCCGAACTTCAAGCCGCCCACTTCGCGATTGGGCGTGCGGGTGCCGGCGTGATCCCACGGCCCGGCGATCAGGTAGTGCCGGCCGCGCGCGGCGGGCGAGCCGTAGCGCATGTGATCGCGATAGTAGTGCAGGGCGCCGGTCTGGTCGCCGTCGTAATGCCCGGTGATGGTCAAGATGGGGATGTCGATTTGGGCGAACTGTTCCGGCGTGGGATACATGGCGTCCCAATAACCGTCGGGCTGCGGATGGTCCATCCACTTTTGAAAAACGGTGGAAGTGTTGCCCACCATCCGGTCGAGTTCGCGGAACGGCAGATTGCGCGTGTAGCGTTCGCGGAACTTTTCAGTCCAGAACGTGGAATCGCCGAATTGTTTTGGGTTGCCGGTGCTGCCGCTGGTGTAAGTGAGCCACTGGATAATGTAGGGCGTGAACATGCCGTTGGAGAAAGGGAAGTCCACGGCCGCGGCCGCCGCGGCGGCGGGGACGATGGTGGCGAGATGCGGCGGATGCTCCTTGAGCGTGGCCCACTGGTCGAAGCCCGCGTAGGAGCCGCCCCACATGGCCACTTTGCCGTTCGACCACGGCTGGCGCGCCAGCCATTCGACGATATCGTAGCCGTCGCGCGCTTCGTTGGCGAACGGCTCAAAGCCGCCCTCGGAGTTGCCGCGCCCGCGGACATCCACCAGCGCGAAGACGTAGCCATGACGCGCGAAGTAGGACGCCCGATCTTCGTAGCTGTCGGCGATGTAAGGCGTGAGGGTAAAGACCACCGGCAGCGGCGCGGGCATCGCTTTGGGCTTGAAGACCGTGGCGTTCAAGCGGATGCCGTCGCGCATGGGAATCTTGACTCCCCAGAGGAGGTCGATGGCGGCCGGCGCTTCTTCGGCATGGAGCGGGGCCAGCGCGAGTGCGACCAGCAGAGGGGTCTTGCTCATATATTCCTTCGAGGATAACTTACGTGGCCTGGGCTGCGCCGGTGTTTCTGGAGAATTGACTAACCCAGTGTCACGTTCAAGCGGAAGCCCGCCGCCCTCGTCCCACTGAAATGCTGGAGAGAAGCGCCAGGGCGTAACAGCCAAACGCAATCAGGTAAAGAAACTGAAAGCCGAAGTACATGGAGTTGTACTCCAACAGTCCCCCGCAGATGGCGCCCAAGAGGTTGATGGCCATGATACCCGTCATGTCCTTATTAGAGGACAGCAGCGACGAGAAAACGATACCGGAGAAGAACAGCGGACTCGTGAGTACAACGGCGGTTTCCAGCCGCCCGACGGCAGTCGACGGCAAGCCACCGGCCTTGGCGATCCACAAGCCGAGAGCAAGGCTAGCCAACAATACAACAAAAGCCAGGTAGGAATGCTTGATTCCCAGATACTGGACCGCACAGTTGGCAAGGAAGGCCATAATCAGAATGGAAGCGATAACGATACCAATTACCTGCCACGTGTTGCCGAACGTCAAACCCATTTCAGTTACGGCTTTCGTCTCAACCAACATGAAGCCGGCGCCCAGGAAGAAAAATGGCGCATGGCGAAGCCGGGGCAACTCGCTGACGAATGAGCCTGTGACCAGCAACGAGAGCAGCAGAATCTGCAGGACCATGACCAGGTAAGAGGCCGGATAGATTCGGCGGGGCATATAGAAGAAGGGCCAGTCGTCCGTGGAGATGTCGGCGCGAAGCGACGGGTTAGCGAAAAGGCGCTCGCCATGCTCGATGCCCGGCCTCGCCCAGATAGCCGGAGGAACCTTCCAGCCTGGATCGTTCGACTCTATGAAGATCGCCGGGCCGTTCCTTACTATGGCGCAATAAGGCGCCCGGCCGTCAAAGGCGGCCTGCATCATCAGATAGAGCTTGCGACCGAGGTCCGGGCTCATCAAGGCAAACGATAGAGAGACGATCCCGTTACTCTTCAGGCGCTTCCTTGCGTCGCGCAAGCCCTCCAGCGTGTACACAAACGAGTCGAGCCGCACGCTGGATGCCTGGCTCAAAACCGTGTGTGAGTCCAGCACTGCGTAGGCGATCAAGTCGTAAGTACGATCTGTGGTGCGCAGGAAGGACCGCGCATCGTTGATGACGGCATGGACTCGCGGGTTACTGTATGGCTTTTCCGGGTGGACCTCACGGCCGATAGCCTGGATAGCTGGATCGATCTCGACGGCATCGATTCTGTCCGCGCCGGACCGGACAGCGGCGGCTACATCGTTTCCGGTTCCCGCGCCCACAATCAGGACGTCTTTCAGCGAAGCCTGAAGCCCGTACGGCAATTCATAGTAGTTCCGCGTGCCCTGCAGATCCGGCTCGGTGCGCGACGATCGGAGGTCGGCTATAAACTGGAAATAGACACCGGCTGCCTTCAACAATGGCAGGCCGTTATCGCTGTGCCCAACCTCAAGGAGTTGATATGGCGAATAGATCCGCTGCCAGGCGAGGTCCACGGGCCAGACCAGAACGATCATAGCGGCGAGGGCGAATCCGGCGCAGGAGATGAGCCACGCCGGGTTTCGAAAATGCAGCCACAGAATGACGATGCAGCAGATTGCAAACCACACCACGGGCGGAGTCCATAGGAAGCTCACTAAAAGCATCGCCAGGATGCCTGCCAGGCTGCCAAGCAGATTCAGACCGTAGGCCTTCAAGTTAGGTCTCCGTTGCATCAGGCGGCCGCACAATTGTCCGATCGGCAGGAAGGCCAGTGCGGTGAGCAGAAAGATCACAGCCAACAGAAAATAGACCGCAGAGCCGCCGATCACGTCGGTTATCCCAGTCCCCATGTTCAGTTGTTCCCGAAAGGGAAGCGCCCGGACCGCTAGCAGCATGCTTCCATGCCAGGCATACCGGAGGACGAACATGAAGACGAACTGCCAAACCAACAGGGGGATGGAAAGGAACAAGAAAATACACCCCCGGTTAGCGAGAGCATACCCGAGGCCGAGGCCGGCGAAACAGGATAGCAGACCGAAATTCTTATAAAACGCAAAAAACTCGAAAACGGTCGACTGCCAGCGGATTACAGATAGTTCGAGGAAGAGGCTGAGGGCCGCGGATGCGAAGATCGCGAGGTTGACATAGCGAGAATCGAGGCTCCCAAGGAAATCAGACTGGCGTTGGGCGGCGGCGTCAAGATACGGACCGGCTTTCCTCATTAGGTTGTATAGGATGAGAGCCGATGCGCCAGCCGCAAGGACAGATAGGGCAACCCTCAGCAGGGCGGCCATCATAGGGGACGATCCGTCAGGCTGGCTAACACCGATTTGCGTCGTGAACCTGATGAAGCCCGGCGTAAGCAGGCTGAGGAAGCATGCCAAGGCAAGCAAACGAGACAGAGGCGTGATCATCCTGGAGCGATATGTTCTTGCGCGAACTTCCAAAAGAGGGCTAGTTGCGTCTGCGACGGTGCTCATTTGTGTCTATACTCCGTGTCCGGCTCTGATCTTGCCTGGCTCAGCCAGTTCTCGTCAACAGAGTTAACATACGGTGAATAACCGGGCAACGATTACTTTAGTTAGCGGCAGATTTGGTCCTACCAGTTGGTAATCGAGCCGTCGGGGCGGAAGTAAGTCTGGGCGCGATTGGTGGCGCGCTCGGTGATTTCGGCGATCTGCCGTAGCGGCTTGAAGTCTGCTTCCACACCCAAGCCAGGCCGGTCGTTGGGATACAGCTTGCCTTCCTTGAAATCCAGGCACACGGGCAGATACGTAAAGGGCCGGCCCTGGAAGTTGTACTCCATCAACACGGGGCCCGGGAACGTGCCCAGGGAATTGACCAGGGCGGCGGTCGAGATGGGTCCGGTGAAGTGCGGCACGATGCCCACAAAATGGGTTTCGCAGATGGCGGCGATCTTCATCATCTCGGTGATGCCGCCGACGTTGGGGAGCGTGGCGCGCACGAAGTCGATATCGTGATTCTCCACCAGCTTGTTGAAGTCCCAGCGATTGCCCCACTCCTCGCCGGCCGCGATGGGCACTTTCGCCATGCGGCGCAGGATAGGCAGATCCTCCTGGAAGGCTTCGGTGCGCACGGGATCCTCGACGAAGAAGGGCGCGAGGGATTCAATGAGATTGCATCCGCGCACGGCTTCCTGAAGGTCGAAGCGCTGGTGGAAATCGATGACCCAATCGCCGCTCTTGCCGACGCCTTCGCGCGCCTGTGCGCACTCGTCGTAGAGCCGATTGAGGCGTTCGCTGGTGTTGTAGGTGGTGTTGGCGGGCGCGCTGGCGGCGTCCATGCGGAAAGCCCGGTAGCCCGCGGCGATGGTGAGCTGCGCGCGCTCCTTGACGCTCATGCCGGAGCGAATGCCGGGAATAACACCACCCGTGTTGTAGCACTCGCAATGGTTGCGCACCATGCCGCCCAGCAGCGCGTGAACCGGCAGGCCCAGCGCTTTGCCGCGGATATCCCACAGCGCCAGATCGAGCGCGCCCAGGGCGTGCTCCTTTTCGCGGCCGGGCGGATAGAAGAAAGCGCGCGACATGTCCTGCCAAAGCCGCTCGATATACTGCGGGTCCTGGCCGATGAGGCGGCCGGCGCACTGTTCCAACATCTCTTTGGAACCGCCTTCGCCGATGCCGGTGATGCCGGCGTCAGTCTCGATGGCGACCACCAGATCGCTTTGGTTGAAGAGCGGATTCGGTGCTGGCGGCGCGTAGACGCGCACCCTGGCGATTTTGGTTTTGGGGACCGCGGCGAATGCCCGCGGAGGTCTCACGGCGCCGGCTGCCGATACCGCCGCGAGCGAACGAAAGAACGTTCGGCGATGCACGAGGTTAATCTATCACGGCGCTCTGGAGTTGGGCATAGAGCCCCGCGCAGGCCGGGCTGGGAGCCTACCCCACTGGACTAGAATGATATTCAGGAGGCTGCAACATGCGCGGCCTGTGTCTTATCGCTTTGTTCCTTGCGCCGGGTACCCTGAGCCGCGGCGTGGAGTCATCTGAAGCTCCCGTTCTGCAGTGGTTCACGGCCCTGGGCGGCTCGGGCACCAGCACCGCCACCGCCGTGGCCGCAGATAGCCAGGGGAATCTCTACATCGCGGGAAATACAACTTCACTGGATCTCCCCACCGTGGCGGCCGCGCAAGCGCACCCTGGAGGGTCGCCCCTGGTTCGCATCGACCCGGCCTCGGGGGCAAGCCAGAACATATACTTCCAGGGCGTGACCGGCGAGGGTACGGTGCAAAGCGTAGCCGTGGACCCCGAGAATCCGCAAAGCGTTTACGCAACCGGTTCCGCCGGCGTTTTTCACAGCCGGGATGGCGGGAATACATGGGCCAGGCTGGCGCCCATCCCTTCGAATCCGACTGTGTTGTCGGTGGCGGTCGATCCTACGAACAGCAACACGCTCTACGCGAGCACGCCCCCGTTGGGTGCGTTCAAGAGCAAGGACGGCGGCGCGAGTTGGACAGCGATTAGCAAAGGCGTCCCTCCGGCTTCGGATGGCACCTTGGACATTTATCAAATCTGGGTGGATTCGAAGTCGCCGGCGGTGCTGTTGGCATCGGCTGCTACCGGGCTGTTGCGCAGCGCTAATGCGGGAGCAAGCTGGACTCAAGTTCAGAGTGCCGTCTCCGGCCTGGCGTTTGATCCATTCACGGCGGGAACGATTTACGCCTGTGGTTACCCGCTGGGAATCGTTGTGAGCAAGGATGACGGACAGACCTGGACGCCGCTCTCGGCTTTACCCGGTTATTCCAATGAGGCGATTGCAATCATGGCCGATCCATTTCATCGGGGCACGCTGTATGCGGGCGGCTACGGCGGCCTCTTTCAGAGTACGGACGCGGGCGTGACGTGGACACAGCCGTCGAACGCTGCTTTGAACTCTTATACGCCGGTTCTCGCGGCCGATCCGAGCAAGCCGGTGCTGTATGTGAGCGCATGGCCCAACGGCATTCTGATGAGCACGGACGGCTTCAACACGTTTACGACCCTGGCGCGGCAACTCCCCCAGGTTAGTCAGATCGTGGTGGCGGGGGGCAGCCTGTTCGCGGTGCCCATGCAGACGACCGACGTGTTCGTCGCCAAGCTGGATACAAACGGCAACATCGTGTACGCAACCTACTTAGGCGGAAGCGGAAACGACACGGCCAGCGCTATGGCTGTGGGGCAGGATGGCAGCGTTTACTTGACCGGCTCCACGAACTCTCTCGATTTCCCGGTGACGCCGGGATCTTACACGGGCGGGGGCCAGGGGACTTATGTTCTCAAGCTCAAGCCGGACGGATCGCTGGCGTGGTCCACTTTCTTTGCGGACGCCCATACGACAGTAAGCACCCTGGCTGTCGACGACGAGGGCAATCCATACCTTGCGGGATCCACGAGCGGCTATCTGCCGACGACGGATGGCGCATACCAGACCACATTCCAACAACCGCCGCAACCCCCTTGCGGCTTCCCATCGATCTTCTGTCCTCTGCCCATCACGATCACGTCCGCATTCCTTACGAAGTTCAACGCCAGCGGATCGGCACTCGTGTTTTCGACCTACATCGCCAACTTCCCGACTGCCAGCGGGCTGGCCCCGGCCTCTGGCGGCATCTATGTCGCGGGCGGCGAAGCCGTTTTCCTGATGAACGGCAGCGGCAGCGCGCTGCTGGCCTCCAATTCGACGCCAGCGGTTACGATCAACGCGATGGCCCTGGACAGCAGCCAGAATGTGTACGTCACCGGCTCCGGCAATCCCCCGGTTACCGCGGGAGCGTTTGAAACGTCGCCAGAACGGGTGGCACCGAGCTTGCCTGGCACCCCCCTGGCGGCCCCGGTATCGCCCGCTTTCGTGATGAAGCTCGACAGCGGCCTTTCCCAGATCCTCAGCGCGACGCTGCTGAGCGGCGAGGCGGGTGACGCAGGCAATAGCATCGCGATCGGTTCGTCGGGCATCTTGATTACCGGCGGCAACACGAGTTCCATGTCCTTTCCGACGCTGGCGCCATTTCAGGGAAACTTCGGCGGCACGGGCGGATCCGGGTACGTAGCCGGGTTGGACCCGACACTGTCTCACCTGCTTTTCTCGACATTCGTGGGCGGTGGGCCGTTCACTCTGACGGGCGTGCTCCCGGATGGCAACGGGAATCTCCTGCTGGCGGGATCCACTGCTACGACCGTGTATGCCAACAAGATCGCGCTGCCGCCGGCGCCCGCGATGCGCCTCGATTCGGTGATCAATCCGGCCAGCCGGATCGCGGGATCTCTGTCCCCGGGAGAAACCATTGTGGCGCTGGGCGCGGGCTTCGGTCCGAATGCGCAATTGACCATCAACGGCGAGCCGGCGACGGTTCTTTCTCAATCGGCGACAAGCATCGCGGCCTCGGTGCCGTCCGATATCGACACGACTGGCGCATTGCAAGTCAAGGTCGCCTCGGGCGGCGCGGTTTCCAATGCGGTTTGGATGCCAGCGGCGGTGGCTTCTCCCGGCATCTACTCGGTCGATGGCAGCGGCGCGGGCCAGGGTTATATCCTGAACGGCGACGGCACCGTGAATTCGCCCGCGAATCCGGTGGCGATGGGTTCCCCGATCACGATTCTGGCCACCGGCGTCGGTCCGATGCATTTCGTGGGACCGTATGCCGTGACCAATCTGCCCGTGTCGGTCTTCGTGGACGGGTTCTACGCGGACGGCATCGCCGCAGTGATGCGGCAGGTCCCAGGCTTGCCCGGTCCGGTCTACGAGATCGGCGTTTACGTGCCGAATCCGGCCACTTACGCCAGCCAGGATCCGACGCTGGCCGGTTTCACCATGCCGCCACAGGTTGAGGTGAGGATGATGCTTGGCGACGTGAATCTTTCCAACCCGGATTCGTCGGCGTTGATCAGCCAGGCGGGGATCGCGCTGTCCATCAAGCAGTGAGGGACTAAGTCGGTGCGAGGCGACGCCGCGCCGCGGAGTCCTCATACGTCAGGATGAGCGCGGAGATTAGCTGTGGGGCAGGCCATCGTTTTTCGTGGCCTGCCGAGTTCGAGCACGGTGCGCAGACGACAAACAACGATCGTCTGCGCCACGCCCGTCGCTGGAACGCCGCGAAGCGCGATCCGCGCCCCGCTAAATAGTGGGAGGCTGATACAGATTGGTCATCCGCCAAGCGCGGTAGGACTCCGGACCCTCCAGGTTGAAAACCTGTGTGCCCGTGTCCGTACCGGGAGTGGGTTGGATTTCGATCGAGTATCCGACCACGGACGTTGGTGGGACCGTTACGATTGCCGCCAGGAACAAGTAGTTATTGTTGGACAGCACTTCGGCGCTTCCCATCGCCACGGAATAAACCCCCAAGTCCACGCTCAGGTCTGGCGTAACCTGCAAACCAGTGCACGTAGGCGGCGTCCCCGAACAAGTCTGATTCACGGTCAGTGCCATGCCGCGGCTGTTACCGCTGCCCACCCCGGCCGGCGGAGGGGAAACCCGCGTATTCCCGTTGTCCAAGACCGTCAGGTACCCCAGGCCGTTGCCTTGGATAGCTGCGTCGTGCTGGTGGGAGAACCACGGCCACGGATCGTTATAGACGTTATTCATCGTAAAGTCGCCGTCCGGTCCCATGCGCCACAAAATGTTTCTCGTAGCCGCCAGCGCTCCGTTTTCATAATCGATCTTCATGACCCAGTCCTGATGCCGCGAGGACCAGACGATCGAGCCGTCCTGTGGATCGTAATAGAGACTGTTGGCGTGCAGCCAATCCTTCGCCGTAGGCGCGATGCCCGGGCTTAACAGGAATATCGGCGGGCACCCCGGTTGATTGTTTACACAAGTTTCCCCTAACACGGCCGGCCGATTGATGTCCAACTGGGGAGCGCCGCTGTCGTGTTGAAAGGTGTCGAAGTACCAGGCAACCTGCCAGTTGGAATTCAGCACGACGATCATGTCCCCGACGATGTCGACCGGAAGGCCGCTGGTGTCCCCCTGGGTTCCGGCCGGGAAAATTCTTTCAACGTCGGCGATCACCGCGGTCTGCCCATTGGGAAGCGTCTGGATGGCCTCATGGTGAAAAGCGCCGAGACACGCCGCGCCGATCGGCGCCGGGCTGCCAATCGAGTTGCAGGCCGCCCCGTCAGTGGCGCCCAAGGCGAGCAGTTGCTGCTGGATCACACCGGTGTTGGTCTCGTGTATGATGTTGCCTGCGAAATCGACCTCGCGTAAAACCTGCCCGTTCACCGAAGCCGGATTCCAGGCCGTGTCGTTCTGAATGGTGAGGAACATCCCGCCCGGCAGCGGCCGCGAAAGAAGGGTAAAGTGGTCCGCGTTGCTCGGATAATAGTACCAGATAACCTTGCCCGATAAGTCGGTCGCCAACGAAGGCAGGTTGGTTCTGTTGCTGCCCAACTCGTCGGCGCTCAACAGGAGAACGGATTCGGCGGTATCGCTCGCCGTGGTGGGCGCAAGGATAGTCTTGAAACCGGGAAAGGGGACATTGGATGGAAGCGCGCCGGTGGTGAAGCTCACAGTGGAACCGTTCACTGCTACACCCCCGGTAACCGTCTGCGCGTACATGTTGTACGCGGTCTTGGGGTACATGCCGGCTATTTCAAAATTCATGGTGCTAGGCGGATGACACTTCACCAGGCTTGTCATACTCGCTGGCTTGGCCTTCGACTGCATTTGAAAAACGACCCGCATGGTACTTCCCGCCGCGCATGCAGGCGCGCCGAATAGAGCCACTAGAGGATTCGAGGTCGGTGCGGCCACGGGCGTGCTGCCGCTCGCCAGCGGCGTCACCTGGAAGCTCGCCGTAAGCGAGGCTACTTGACCGGACTTAAAGTCCTTGGCCACCACCTGGATCTGATATGTGCCTTCGATAGTGGTTGGGGTCCATGCGAGTGGATTGGGGCTCCAGACACCCGCGCTGAGCGTACCTGCGTTGTAGTCTCGAAGCAAGGTAACGGACCCGCCCGGCGGTGTTACGTTGAAACGAAAAGTCAGAGGGCCGGTACTGCTGTCCGCCGCCGTCACCGTCCAGACCGCCGCAGTGCCAACGACTTGCGGCGGGTTAACCGACGGAGTCAGGGACAGAATCTTGACTGCGGCATGCGTCGGCGCGCACACCGCCGCCAGCAGTCCTGCGAGATGCCATATTGTGGTTTTCCGCGTTCTCATGAAAGCTCCTGACCGCGCCGCCGCCGCCCAATCTGCCGCGAACCGGCGCCGCGGTCTTGAGTATGGCGAAGCATTGGATCAATTCGACAGGACGGTGACGGACATCGTTGCCGAAGTCATCGACTCGGGATTCCACACCGTCACAGTGAGCTGGTCCCCGGCCGCCAGCGGACACACTCCGTTTTGATTTACGTTCGCCACCAGTTCGATCAGGTTGGCGGCCCAACTGGTTATAGATACGCTGCAAGCGTTCCCGCTGTAACCCGCGCTCCAGTTCTCGGTGGAGTCCGCGATTTGCAAAAACCCCGAAGTGCCCGTGAAAGGAAGGCCGTCCGGGAAATCCCCAAAGCCGCCGCCTATGATGCTCATGGGCGGCTGGGGCTGCGCGACAACCTGGTTGCAGCCCGACGCCTGCACGGCGCATTGCGTGGTCAGCGCGGTAATGGTAATCGGTTTAGGCGTCACCACCCCGCAAGCCGGCGGGAGGCCCGCCTCGCCGTTCGGAAAAACGGCGCAGGGTCCCGTCGCCGGCGGCGGCCCCGCGACCTGCGTCAGCTTCGCGGCCGGCGGGTAGTCCACGAAAGGCACATACTCTCCCATCAGTCCGCCGCCGGGAGTGTATTCCCCGGTGTCCCAGGGCACTGCCTCACCGGAACAGTTGAACGTGCTTGCCGGCTCGAGGTTCCGCAAATTCACCCCGCTCAGTTGCTGATACCCGGAAATGGCCGTCAGATCCAGTAACGTATAGCCATTGGCCGCCGTGATCCACGAGGGAATGGCCGCGCCGGTCCCCACGATCAGCGTGACGTCGCCATTCGGGCCCTGGGTGAAAGCGCTGTCCGCCAAACTCGCCAGCGTATTTCCAGAGGGGGTTTCAAACGACAGGCTCATGTATCGCAGTTGCTCGTTCCCGGTTCGGGAACATCCGCTGGGGCAGGGCGTTGGCGGCGTTGTCGGTAATTGAAAGCGGATCCGCATCACGTTCCCGGCCGCGGCAAGCGACGCCGGCAACCCGGACTTCACCGGCGCCGATATGTAACTGCCATCCGGTATCGCGCCGGGCACATACTCGGTTCCGCGCTTAAACACAAGCATGTTCTTCGGGTCGTGGGCAAAGCAAAGCTGCGCGAGATAATCGTTCTCATAAACGCGGTGCAAGTCGGCCTGCGTGCTGTCCAGCCACCCGCCGCCCGCGGTTGTGTTGTTGGCTATGATCTGCAGTGTGTTCACCGCGTAAGCGGCGGGATACGCGCAACCCGAGGCTACGTCGCGCACAATAACGTACGGGGCTGGCTGGGAGCCGGAAGGTGTAATGTCCATATAGTTCCGCAGCATCACCACGCCCGCCGTGTTTGGATTGGTGTGCTCTGGCGTATCGACGATGTGGACCCCGAACGACGGATTCACATTCCAGACGTACGGATTGGTATTCCAGTCCATCCCCGCATGCCGGTATGTGGCATCCAGCGCGTTCACGTCGACGTTGAACCCGGTCATCATGCAGCCCTTCTCAAGCGTGCCGGGAGTGCCTTCAAAATCGATGGGCACCGCAAACTTCTGTCCGGCCACCCAGGTGGCTCCCGGCTCGTATGGATTGATATAGCTGGAGGTCAAGGGCACGATGTTTTCATCCAACATGAATTGCGCGGGAGCCGAATGGGCATCGTAATTCGTGATCGAGAAGTATCGCGCATCCGGGAAGTCGCCCACAATAATCAGTTGGTATTTGGGGTTGACCTTGTACCAGATCTTGGCGTAAATGCTGTTCAAATCGCCGCCTTGCGACGCACCGGCGCCCGTGGCGAAAGGAATGAGGTAGCAGGAATTGTCGAAATTGCTGAAAAAGTTCCCTTTAGGAAACTCGTTCCCGGTGAACGTCGTAGGCAGGCCCGAACAGTTGACGGCGCGTGCCAGACCGGGGAACAAAGAAACACTCACAAAGAGCGCGTAAACGCTCCACCTGCGTATCATATATTTCTCCTTCGTGACAAACCGGCTTCCAGCGAGCCACTCGGCGTACCCGATGTGAATCAGTATACACCAGATACCCTCTTCCCAAAGGCGTTTTTCCCGGTACTGGTACTAAAACCGCGACAATTCTTGGAGATAGTCAATGTATTACAAACTGGTCAGATCTCGTGGGGCAGGCTCTCAGCCTGCGGCGGCCTCTCAGGCCGCCTCTTTTGGTTGCAGCTATGCCGCAGGTTGTTAACGAGCTAGGTGCCAATTCCGCGCTGGCCCTAACCGCGTCCCTGTGGGGCGGATGCGCCGCCTCGCGCCACAGCATAGAATCTAGGTTGGACCGGCAATGGCAGTAACACGCAGCAGGGCCGCGGAAAGAGCGCAGCCGTCCGGCCGCGGACGCGGCGCGATCCTCTGGAAGGGCGTCGTCTGGCGCCGCCAGGAAGCCATCTGGATGCTGGCGGGCTCGCTCGCGCTGCTCTTCGCCTTCTACCTGGTCTACCGTGCCAAGACGCGCGCGTTCGCCGAAATCGAGACCGGCCTCGCCGGCAAGCAACTGCTGAACCTCAACGATCTCGCCGCGCGCGAAGACCTGCTGCCCTACCTGGCCCTCTTCACCGAACCGGCCGAGCGGCAATTCGTGGCGCGCCGGATCTACGACGCCTCCGGCAGCCTGCCCAACGTGGGCGCCATCGCCCGCCTGCGCGTCTCGGAAGCGGAAGTTGAGGCGGCCCGCGGCCTGAAAGCGTTCCGCGGCCGCCATGCCCTCTTGGCCGGCGAACAGTTCCGCCAGTTGAAACCCTCCTTCGTGGTGCGGCGCCCGGCGCAGTTCCGCCGCGCATTCTTCATTTGGATCGCAGTGTTTTTCGCGGCATTCTGGGCCGTGCACTTATATTGGACCGTGCGCGCGTTCCCCGGCGACAGCACGCTGCTGCCCGCCATTTTGCTGCTCACCGGCCTCGGCCTCAACTTGATGGTCAGCCTGCGCGATCCCGTCCGCGACAGCCTGCTCTTCGTGGATTTCGCGCAAGGCGTAGCCGCCGGATGTGTCCTGCTGGCCATCGCCAGCGCGCTCGACTACGAGCGTCTGCTGGGCAAGCTCAGCTTCGTGCCCCTGCTTGCCAGCTTCGCGCTTTCGGCCCTCCTGATCGTGTTCGGATACGGCCCCGGCTCGAGCGACGCCAAAGTCAACCTGTTCGGCTTCCAGCCCGTCGAGCTCATCCGCATTCTGCTGATTCTGTTTCTTGCCGGCTACTTCGCGCAACGTTGGGACATCCTGCGGCACGCCCGAGAGCAGCGCCTGCGCCTGGCGATCTTCAACCGTCTGGGCGGCATTCCCCCGCTCGAATACACCATCCCCGCTTTCGCCAGCGTGGCGCTTTCGCTGCTGTTTTTCTTCTTGCAGAAAGACATGGGACCGGCCATGGTGTTTACTTGCCTGTTCCTGGCGCTCTACTCCATCGCGCGCAAAGACACGCTCATCGCCGCCGCCGGCCTTTTGTTTCTGCTTGCCGGATTCGTGGGCGGCTATCTCGTGCGCGTCCCGCACACCGTTTACGAGCGCGTCTCCATGTGGGCGTCGCCATGGAACAACGTCATCCACGGCGGCGATCAATTGGCGCAGTCGCTCTGGGCCTATGCCACGGGCGGCTTCTCGGGCACGGGACCGGGCTTGGGCGATCCGGCGCTGGTCCCGGCCGCCCACACCGACTTGATCCTTTCGGCGTTGGGCGAGGAGTGGGGCTTCCTCGGCGTGGCCGCCGTGTTCGCGCTCTACGCCTTCATCCTGTACCGCGCGGCGCGCATCGCCCTGCGCGCGCGCAGCGACTACGAATTCTTCCTGGCCGCGGGCCTGGGCGTGGCCATGGCGCTGCAAATCCTGTTGATCGCGGGCGGATCGCTCGGTGTGCTGCCGCTTTCCGGAGTCGTGACGCCCTTCCTGAGCTACGGCCGGTCGTCCATGCTGGCGAATTTTCTGATGTTCGCCATGTTGCTCTCCATCTCCAGCCGGCCCGCCGCCGATCCCCAGCGCAACGCGCCGTTCCGCGCGCCCGTCGAAGCCGCGGGCCTGGCGCTGGGAGTGTTGGCCCTCATCATCGTCTGCAAAGCGGCTTACGTACAGGTAGTGCGCAGCAGCGCCATCATGGGCGAAGGTACCCTGGTGGTGCAGGCCGATGGCGCGCGCCGCTATCAATACAATCCGCGCTTCCAGGAAATCGCGCGCAACATCCCCAAGGGCAGTATCTACGACCGCAACGGCCTGCCGCTGGCCACCAGCAATTGGGACGAACTGGAGAAACACCGCGCCCAATACCAGCAGCTCGGCATCGATATCGATCGGGCCTGCTCGCGCACCGAGAGCCGCCACTATCCCTTCGCCGGCCTGACGTTCCACCTGCTCGGCGATCTGCGCACGCGCATCCGCTGGGGCGCCGGTAACACTTCATACGTCGAGCGCGACTCGGCCACGCGTCTGCGCGGCTACGACGACCGCCCCACGCTGGTGGACGTCGCCAATCCCAAAACGGGCAAGATGGAGCGCGTCGTGCACTACGACTTGCGCGAGCTCGTTCCGCTGCTCCGCCATCGTTACGATCCCAACAACCCAGCCGTCCGCCGTGTGCTGGACCGCAAGCGCGACGTGCGCATGTCGCTCGACGCGCGGCTCCAGGTGCGCGCCGGCGAAATTCTGAAAGCCGCGCTGCAGAAAGCCGGCCAGGACAAGGGATCCATCGTCGCACTGGACCCGGCAACCGGAGATCTGCTGGCGGCCGTCAGCTATCCGCTGCCGCCCATCGGCCCGGGCGACGCCGTGCCCGCGGAACCCGGCCCCGATACCCAGGACGCCGCCGCCAATCCCTATCTGGATCGCGCGCGCTACGGCCTCTATCCGCCCGGCTCTACGTTTAAGGTAGTCACTGCCATGGCGGCCCTGCGCAACGACCCGCAGTTAGCCAGGCAGACTTACTCCTGCATTCGCCTGCCCGATGGCCGCGTGGGCAATTACCTGCGTGGATCCAACCGCCCCATCCGCGACGACATAGAGGATAAGTCGCCCCACGGAACCATCGACATGGAGCGCGCCGTAATTGTCTCCTGCAACGCGTACTTCGCGCAGCTAGGCACTTATAACGTAGGCGCGCAGCACTTATTCGATACCGGCACTTTGCTGGGCATCTCCATGGCCGCGCCCGCCACCGCGCAGCAATTGCGTAAGTCGCTGCCGCAGTCCTCGTATGGTCAGGGTCAGGTCGTCGCCTCGCCCTTCCAAATGGCGCGGGTGGCGGCGGCCATCGCCAACGGCGGCCAACTGCCGCAAGGCCGCTGGATCGCCGACGAAAGCAACGATCGCACCCAGCCGCTGCAGCCCGTGATCGGCCCGGATGTCGCCGCCACCATATCCCGCTTCATGCGCGAAGTGGTCACCCAAGGCACCGGCCGGAGCGCCGCCGGAGCGCCGGTTCAAATTGCGGGCAAGACCGGCACCGCGGAGCTCGCCGATGCGCCTTCGCACGCCTGGTTCATCGGGTTCGCGCCCTATCCGGCCGGCAGGCGCATTGCCTTCGCGGTGTTGATCGAGAACGGCCAGTATGGCGGCACTTACGCGGCGCCGGCAGCCGCCGCGCTGGTCGCGGCGGCCCAAAACCTGGGCCTCATCGGAGCGGGAAAACAACCATGAGTTTCTTCTCGGAAGTGGAAAAAACCATCGAGCGCGCTTTCCGCAAATGGACCGAGCGCGCCTTCGGACCCGCCCAGTCGGACGAACTGCTGCTGGTGCGTCGCGCCATACTCGAAGAAATCGAAGCTAAGATCCAAGTCATACAGCGTGGCCAGCGCCTATTCCCTTACAACCATCTGCGGGTGCGGCTGGTGTCCCCGGAGCCGGACCGGCGCGCGTTGTTTCACGCGGCGTTCGCCCAGGATCGCCGTTTGGAAAACGATATCCGCGAGTCCCTGCAGGGCGCCGGATGCGCGCTGCCCGCGGGCTTCGCGGTGGATGTGGAGACAGCCGAGGAAGGTCCCAAGGGCTTCGAAATCGCCTACGCCATCCGCGAGACCCCCTCCATTCCGGCGCCCGCACCGGCGCCCGCCCCCGCGCTGGAACCGGAACCGGCCCCGCCGCCCGCCCCGGCGCGCCTGGAGATCGTGCGCGGAAAGGCCGCCCGGGATACTTACACCGTCGACAAGACCCGCACCAACATCGGACGCATGCAGGAACTCACCGACAGCCAGCATCGCATCGTGCGCCGCAACGACATAGTCTTCGAAGAAGGCGGCGACGACGCCAACGCCACCGTCTCCCGCGCGCACGCCCACATCCGCTTCGACCGCCCGTCGGGCCAGTATCGCATCTGCGACGACGAAAGCGAATTCGGCACCCGCATCTTCCGCGAAGGCCGTTCCATCGAAGTCCCCGCCGGCAACCGCCGAGGCGAGCGCCTGTGCCCGGCCGATGAAATCTACGTCGGCAGAGCGTGCCTGCGCTTCGAGCAGTAGGTTTTCGTGGGGCAGGCCCTCGGCCTGCGGCGGCCTCTCAGGCCGCCTCTTTTGGCTGCGGCTGCGCCGCTTTGTGGGGCAGCATGGTATCCTGCGGCCGATTGCCAATCGGCCCTGGCCCAGCTTTCTGGCGGGAAAGGTTCCCGACCGCGTCGCCCGGTGCTCTTGCCGACGCTCGGCGCGTCTGCTTCCTCACTCGATGTGACACGACGCGCTCTGTCGCTCCCGCACAAGGGTGCCAGTGTGGCTGCCACGGTCGGCCGCAAATCCGGCCAAGCTTGGCTTGCAGATCGGGTCTATGGTTCACTTCCATGTCCCAAAGCTGAGGGTAGGCTGGCCACGGAAGACGCCACATCCATGCCCCAAGGGTTAAGGATAGAGGACGCACCGCTTGATTTGACCTCCGATATAGAAAATGATAAATACAATGCAGGTACACGCAAACTGGATCGTCTGCCAGCAGCAATCTTCGATTGGGATGATACCAACCGTCATCACCTTGCGCGCCATGCCCTCTCGCCTCAAGAAGCCGAGCAATGCAACCGTAACGACCCCCTCATCGTTGAAGAGCAATTCATCCATGGAGAGCTCCGCTACATGGCCTTGGGAGAGACCAGCGCCGGCCGCCGCCTGGCATTCGTGTTCACCGTCCGAGGAGCCCGCGTGCGCTTCGTCACGGCCTATGCTATGACGCCACAACAGCAGGAAATCTATGAGGGAGGTTAGTTCTATGAGTCAACAGCCCATTCCCAAATTCGCCAGCGAGGAAGAGGAAGCCGCCTGGTGGGATGCGCATCCCGAAGTCCTCACCGAGCGATTCCAGACGGCCACACAACAGGGCCAGGTGCGTCGCCTGAGCCAAACCAACTTGCCCGGAGCCTCTGAAACCGTCACCATTCGCATCCCCCCGGAGGAACTGACGCGGGCGCGCACGCTGGCCGCCAAGCGTGGGCTCCGCTATCAGACTTATCTCAAGATGCTCCTGCACGAGGCCCTGGACGCCGAGGAGAAAAAGCTCGCCAGTTGATCCCGCCGTTCATCCTGACCGCCATTGACACACTCCGCCGATATATATCTCCCTATCCATCAATCACCTGCCGCCCTTGCCCCGCCTGCTGCGCCCAGTCTCGTGCTCCGCTGGAGATAGGGAGCCCCGTCCATGTTGCCCCATCTCCACCCAACCCCGGCCCAACAACGCATTCTGGCCCTGGTTTCACCGCCACCGCCTCTGTTCAATCCGACGGCGTCCACCGCGCCACGTCGGCAATTGCCTTGGCTCGTCCATTCTTTTTTGCGAGGCCCTCACCCGCACCCAGGCCCGGCCCAGCAGGACTACTCCCCTAGCGCGGTGCAAGCAGGCCGGTTCCCCACTTCCAAGCCGGACGGCCCGCGCAGTCCGGCATGCGACGATTACTCACACCCTAGCAGGAGTAGCCGGAAACTCCAGCGCCGCCATCATATCAACTCACTGATTCAAAAGGCTAAATGGGTTCGCTCGTCCAGATTCGCAAGCAGCCCTCAATGCACAATCCTGCATAAAAACGCAACTTTGCACAACCACCAGCCACCAGCCACCAACCACTATCCACGGCGCGCAACGCCCGCCCCGCCCGCCCCGCGCTACAGTAATACAAGGCCCGCACCCCGGGCCCAACATTCCATGACGAACAGGCTCGCATGACTCCAGAAGAAATCGAAGCCGTAGTCGGCGGATACCACGGCGATCCCTTCCGCATCCTCGGCCCCCACGCCGTCCGCAAACGCGGCGGGCAATCCCGTTGGGAAGTCCGCGCCTTCCTGCCGCAAGCCGAATCCGCTACGCTGCGCATCGGCGACCAGGTCCACCCCATGGAGAAGACCCACGACGGCGGCTTCTTCTGCACCACCCTCTCCGGCACGCCCGGCAAATATCTGATTCAGGCCAAACTGTGGGACGGCCCTACCATCGAATTCGAAGACCCCTACCGCTTTGGGCCGCTCATCACCGACTACGAGCTGTACCTGCATACCGAAGGCACGCACTACGAAGCCTATCGCATGCTCGGCGCGCACTCCGCCGAGGCCGATGGCGTGAAAGGCGTGCGCTTCGCCGTCTGGGCCCCCAACGCCGAAAGCGTCTCGCTGGCCGGCGAGTTCAACCAGTGGGACACCCGCCGCCATCCCATGCGCCGCCGCAACGGCGGGGTCTGGGAGATCTTCATCCCCGAACTCGGCGATGGCGCCACTTACAAATACAACGTGCGCTCCCGCTTCGCCGCCTATCAGCAACTCAAGGCCGACCCTTACGGCTTCGCGAGCGAGCTTCCGCCCAAGTCCGCCTCCGTCGTCTGGAATATAGAAAAACACGAGTGGCAGGACGCCGCCTGGATGGAAGAGCGCGGCCGCACGGACCTGCTCAAAGCGCCCGTCTCCATCTACGAACTGCATATCGAATCCTGGATGCGCGGCCCGCAGGGGCAGTTCCTCACCTATCGCGAACTCGCCGTCAATCTGGTCGAGTATATGAAGCGGATGGGCTACACGCACATCGAGCTGCTGCCCATCATGGAGTATCCTTTTTCCGGCTCCTGGGGCTACCAGATCGTCGGCTACTTCGCGCCCACCTCCCGCTTCGGCACGCCCGAGGACTTCATGTACTTCGTGGACTGCTGCCATCGGGCGGGCATCGGCGTCATCGTCGATTGGGTGCCCGCGCACTTCCCGCGCGACGCCCACGGCCTGGTGTACTTCGACGGCACCGCGCTTTACGAGCACGCCGACCCGCGCAAGGGCGAACAGAAAGATTGGGGCACGCTGGTCTTCAACTACGGCCGCAATGAAGTGCGCTCCTTCCTGATTTCCAACGCCATGTTCTGGCTGAAGAAGTATCACATCGACGGCCTGCGCGTGGATGCGGTCGCCTCGATGCTCTACCTCGACTATTCGCGCAAGGCCGGCGAATGGGTGCCCAACCAGTACGGCGGGAACGAAAACCTGGAAGCCATCGATTTCATTCGCCGCTTCAACGAACTGGCCCACAGCGTGCCAGGCGCCATCACCATCGCCGAGGAATCCACCGCGTTTCCGGGCGTGTCGAAGCCGGTCTATCTCAACGGGCTGGGCTTCACCATGAAGTGGAATATGGGCTGGATGCACGACATGCTCAACTACTTCAGCCAGGACCCGGTTCATCGAAAGTATCATCACAACAACATCACCTTCAGCATGCTGTACGCCTTCACCGAGAATTTTGTGCTGCCGATTTCGCACGATGAGGTGGTCCACGGCAAGGGCTCGCTGATCGACAAAATGCCTGGCGACGAGTGGCAGAAATTCGCCAACGCGCGCGCCTTCCTGGCCTACATGTACGCGCATCCCGGCAAGAAGCTGCTCTTCATGGGACAGGAGATCGGCCAGCGCGAGGAGTGGAACTACAACGAAGGCCGCCGTTGGGATCTGCTGGCGTTCGACTACCATCGCAAGCTGCAATTCCTGGTGGAGGAGCTGAATCGTTTCTACCGCGCCAATCCGGCGCTGTACCAGGTGGACTTTCACTACGCGGGCTTCGAGTGGGTCGACTTCCACGATGTCGAACACTCCGTGATTGCTTTCCTGCGGCGCGCGGAGAATCCCCAGGATTTCCTCCTGTTCTGCTGTAACTTCACGCCCGTGGTCCACGAGCGCTACCTGTTTGGCGTGCCAGAGGAAGGCGTCTATGAAGAGGTGCTGAATACCGACTCGCACCTGTTCGGAGGCAGTAACCTGGGCAACGCCGGATGGGTCGCCTCAAGGCCCGTGCCGCAGCACAATCGCCCGCAAAGTATCAGTGTGACACTACCCCCCCTGGCGGTAGTGGCATTTCGCAAACGCTAACTCAACTGGAGGGCGGGCTTGAGCCCGCGCGGGGCTTTAGCCCCGCTCCTGGCTAACTTACAAATGCCACAACCATACGACGCAATCATCATCGGAGGCGGCCACAACGGCCTGGTAACCGCCGCATACCTCGGCCGCGCCGGCCGCAAAGCAATCGTCTTGGAACGCCGCGAATTGCTGGGCGGTTGCGCCGTCACCGAAGAAATCTGGCCGGGATACCGCGTCTCCACCGCCGCCTATCTGACCAGCCTTCTGCAGGAGCGCATCATCCGCGACCTCGACCTGCCGCGCTTCGGATACCAAGTGGATGCTAAGGACCCCGCCTTCTTCTCGCCATTCCCCGACGGCCGTTGCTTCTTCATGTGGCAGGACAGCCGCAAGACGCTGGAGGAGATCGCCAAATTCTCCAAGCATGACGCCGAGGTCTATCCCGCCTTCGAGGCGCAGCTTGAACGCCTGTCGCAGGTGGTCGAGTCGCTGCTGCTGACCACTCCGCCGCAGTTTCCGCCGCGCGGGATTGGCGATTTAATCGAGTATCTCAAACTGGCCGGACGCCTCCGCAAATTGGCCCCGGCAGACATGGTGGCGCTGGTCAAAATCTTCACCCAAAGTGCCGCCGAGTTACTCGACGAGTGGTTCGAATCGCCTGAGCTGAAAGTCACTCTGGCCACCGACGGCGTCATCGGCGCCAATGGCGGCCCGCGCTCCCAGGGCACTGCTTACATTCTGATGCATCACGTGATGGGCAGCGTCGCCGGACATCGCGGATTGTGGGGCTTCGTGCGCGGCGGCATGGGCGCGGTCTCCGAGGCCATCGCGGCTGCCGCGCGCAGCCACGGCGCGGTGATCCGCACCAACGCGGCAGTCGAAAAAATCCTGGTGCGCGATGGCCGCGCCCGCGGCGTCGTATTGGAAGGCGGCGAAGAAATCGAAGGCGCGGTGGTGGCATCCAATCTCGATCCGCGCGCGACGTTCCTGCGGCTGCTCGACGAGCGCGACCTCCCGCCGGATTTCGTCACCTCCATCCGCCGCTTTCGCACCGAGGGCACCTCGTGCAAAATCAACCTGGCGCTGTCCGGTCTTCCGGAGTTCAGCGCCATGCCGGGAGCGCCCGGCCCGCAGCATCGCGCGACCATGCACATCTGTCCGTCCATCGATTACATCGAGCGCGCCTGGGATGACGCCAAGTATGGCCGCCCCTCTGAGCGTCCCATGCTGGAGCTGACTATCCCGACCATGTACGATCCGTCGCTGGCGCCCCCCGGCAAGCACATCATGGGAATCTTCCTGCAGTACGCGCCGTACACGCTGCGCGGCACCACTTGGGACCAAGAGCGCGAGCCGTTCTACAACCGCGTGCTGGAGGTGATCGAAGAGTATGTGCCCAACATCCGCTCGATCATTATTGACAAGCAGGTGCTCACGCCGCTCGATCTGGAACGCCGCTTCGGCATCACCGGAGGCAACATCTTCCACGGCGAGATGAGCCTCGACCAGATGTTCGTCATGCGCCCCGTGGCCGGCTACGCGAGCTACCGCACGCCGGTCCGCGGCCTCTATCTATGCGGCTCCGGTGCCCACCCCGGAGGAGGAGTCATGGGAGCGCCAGGCTACAACGCCGCCCGCGAGATACTCGGAAGGCGGGCTTGAGCCCGCGCGGGACTTTAGTCCCGCCGCTAAAATATTATCTTTCCCACAAGCTGCATGTTGAACGGCTCGCCCGGCCCCAGTCCCGGCGCCCCATTGAAGTCGCCGATGGTGTCGTACAGATAACCGTTCGACCCGACCGATCCCGCTCCGCTGGCCAGGTTCTTGCGGTTGAACAGGTTGAACATTTCCGCGCGAAGCTGTATCTTCAGGCGTTCGCGAATCGGAATGTTCTTGATCACCGACAGGTCCACGTCGGCGTAGCCCGGTCCCGTGAACAAATTCCGGGAAAGATTGCCGCCCGGCGTGCTGGGCGCGACGAACATGTTCGGATTCACCCATGGTTCGCCAACTCCCGGAACGAACGTGTGGGAAACGCCGGCGAACGGATTGCCGATGATGTCCAGCCCGGGCCGTTGCGTCCCGGCGTCGAAGTTGAACGGCTGTCCGCTGTGGAACGACCACAGGCTGCTCAACTGCCAGCCATGCGAGAGCCACTTCGGACCGTGCGAAGAGCCCGGTATGTCGTAAGTCAGGAAGGTAGTGAAGTTCAGGCGCGTGTCGAAATCGCTGCTCCCATATTCCTGTGCCAGGTTGTAGCTGTCCAATGGGATCACGCCGCGGTACTCGGTCACGTCGTCCAAAGCATGCGCCCAGGTGAAGGCGAATTGCCCGGTCACTCCATGCCACGTCCTGATCTTCAGCGTCGTTTGCAGGGCGTTGTAGTTGGAGTTACCGATGCTGTTCAGTTGGTACACGGAGCCGACGTTGGGATACTCTGCGTTGAAGGGACCGTTCGGGTAGCCCGGGTTGAGTTCCAGCATCACCGACGTTTTGCGCCCCAGGCTGCCGACGTAGCCGACCTGCCACACCATGGCGTTGCCGAAGGCTTTCTCGACGTTCAGGCTGTAATTGAAGAAGTAGGGCGTCCGGAAATTCTGGTTGACCGAGTACACGTTGTATTGATTGCCGCCGCATCCGCTAAGAGTGGGGCAAGTAGTGATTCCTGGAAAGATATACTGGCTCGACTGCCAGGTGAATGGCGTACTGATGCTGTAGTTGTCGACCGCCTTCGGCCCTATCGGATTGTCCTGTAAGCCATCGGCTCCGTTGCCGCGATAATCCAGGAAAGGATTCATGTTGATTTGGTCGTAGAACACGCCGATTCCGCCGCGCACCACCAAGTCGTTCTTCGAGGTTGGCTGATAGGCGAAGCCGAGGCGCGGTCCGAAGTTGTTTTTGTCCGACGGGAAAATGCTGTTAATCCCGTTGCCCTGAATCTTCAAACCCTGTCCCGGAATGAAGACGGCGAGATCCTGGTTGGGACTATGCAGCGGTCCCATATAGTCCCACCGCAGCCCCAGGTTCACGTTCAGGTTACGGGTAACCTGCCAGTCGTCCTGGGCAAAGAAATCGATGCCGTTCACACGCACAAACCGTTCCGGGTCTCCGACCGCGATGTTTGCCGAAGCGACATTACCGGCTAGAAAATCCTCCAGCGAATTGAAGGAGAAACTGCCGAGTGAGCGGCGGTGATAGAATTCATCCACGCGGCCTTGCCGTACTTCCGCGCCGAAGCGGAACTGGTGCTTCCCCTTGACGTAGGAAAAGATATCCGTCAGATGTCCGGTAACGTCGTTGCGGCCCTCCGGCGGAGTGATCCCAACCTGATCGAAGCCGGCGATCTGAATGTTGGGCGCGCCAGGAATGGGGTTCCCGTGAATGGTGGCGTCCGGGCTTGTATAAAGCCCCAGCGCCTGGCTATCGAAGCTGTTGTTGGAGTCGTGGAATACCTGGTTGAAGTAACTGACGCCAAAGAGAAGCTGGTTGGCCGCCCGCTCGGTCAATACCGAATTCAAAACAGCCGAATAGTTCTGGACGTGGATGGGCGCGACTTCGAAATAGTATCCCAGGTTGGAACTCGCGGTAGCCAGCGCGAGGCTGGCGCCCGGCGGCTGCGTCTGGCTCCCTTCTCCCGCGAACCAGTGCAGCGAAAGGTGGTTCTTCGCGTTGAAGTTGTGGTCCACCTTGACCACGCCGTTGTAACTGTACCCGGTCCCCGGAACGGTTGCGAAATAGTTATCGGAGGTTGCCGGCAGGTTCAGAATAGATCTGGGCCAAAGCGTCGAAAGCAGCTTCAACGAGAGCGGATTCGTCGCCGTGCCCGCCGCCGCCAATTGCGCTTCGGCTTGCTGGACAAAAGCGGTGGATGGTTCGGTGGACAAACCGGTCAGGCCGAAGATATAGTCCTGCTTCTCAAAAGCGCCGAAGAAGAACGTCTTGTCCTTGACAATCGGGGCGCCCACTGTCAGCCCGTAATTATAGTTGCGCAGCGGTGGCGCTTTTTGAAAATCGGGCGAGGGCACGAAGAAAGGCGAGTGCGCGGCATAAAACTCATTGCGATTGTAGTAGTATGCGCTGCCGTGCAGTTCGTTGGTGCCGCTCTTGATGGTCAGATTCACAGTGCCGCCGGCGTTGCGTCCGCTCTCCGCGTTCGACTGGGTCTGCGCCGAGAACTCGTCGATGGCGTCCATCGGCATCACCACCCCCGCGATGCCCGATACCCCGCCCTGGTTCACCGCCGGAATGTTGTGCCAGAAGTCGTTGTTGTCTGTGCCGTCAATCTGCCAGTTCATCTGATTGGCGCGCGTTCCATTGAGCGACCCAAAACCGCCCACGGAATAACCTCCGTAGCCCGGCGCCACCGCGATCAACTGCGAGAAATCGCGCCCGTTCATGGGAATGTCCTGCAGCGCCTGATCCGGGATTGTGTCGCTTTGGGTCACCGTGGTGGTGTCCACAGTAATCGCCGCCGCCGAAACCTCCACCGCGGTGGCTTGCTGTCCCACTCTAAGCGTGACCGGCAGAGTATAGATGGCGCCCGCCGTCACTGGAATCTTGTCCACCGTTACCGGCGTGAACCCACTGGCGGTCACCGCCACCTGATACGCGCCTGGAGGAAGGTCTTGGAACGAGAACTGGCCTTCCGCGGTGGTCACTGTCGTGAGTGCGATGCCGGTGCCCGTGTCGGTTGCCTTCACCACGGCCCCCGCCAGGGCCGCTCCTGTCTGGTCACTCACCGCTCCATTGATAGAACCCCGGAAGGTCTGTGAGTGTCCGGGAATAACAACCCATAGCAATACAACAGCACACGCGAGTAGGTGTTTCATCTTGTCCCCTTTAACGATGGTGTCTTACAAACTTGAAAAAGATGGGCGGCCTACGAGCAGGTCAAGGCCCAAACTCGAAGCGTGGATTCTGTTACAAATCTCAATAACTTGCGTCAGCCTTGACGCCCGCCGATACGCGGGATGGAAGGCTAACGCAAACCCAGATATGATTATTTGTAATGCCGCTATTGGCGCAACCCGCCGCTGGCCAGCAGCTTCTCTAACGCGGAGATATCGTGATGCAAAACCCGGTCCCCTTCGAGAGGAGCCGAAACCGCCCGGATGCGTTCGCGCGCCCGTTCAATCGGCAAGCTGCTCTTCAAGGGTTTCAACAAATCAAGCGCGCGCGAAGCGGACAAAGCTTCAATCGCCAGCACGGCGCGAGTGTTGCGCACGATGTTTTTGTATTTTAGCGCAGAAGTCATCCCCATGCTAACAAAATCTTCTTTATTTCCACTGGTAGTGATGGACCCCGAGGAGGCCGGATGGGAGAGCACCCGATTCTCCCCCACCAGCGCGGCCGCCGTCACCTGCGCCATCATCAGCCCCGATTCCAGGCCCGGGTGGCCGGCGAGAAACGGCGGCAGTTCCTCGTTGAGCGCCGGGTTGACCAGCCGGTCGATGCGTCGCTCGGAGATGCCGGCCAGCGCGGTCAGCGCCACCGCCAGATAATCCAACTGAAACGCCAATGGCTCGCCGTGAAAATTACCGCCGGAAACGATCTCATCGTCGAGCACCAGCGGATTGTCCGTGGCCGCGTTCAGTTCAATGGCGAAGACTCGCCGCGCCTCCGCCAGCGAATCGCGCACCGCGCCGTGTACCTGCGGCGCGCAGCGCAGCGAATAGGCGTCCTGTACGCGCCGGCAAGCAATGTGAGACTGCCGGATTTCGCTGCCCTCCAGCAGTTGGCGCAGGCGCGCGGCGCTCTCAACCTGGCCGGGATGCGGACGCACGGCATGCAGCCGCGGATCGAACGCTCGCGGAGTGCCGCGCAAGGCGTCCAGCGTCATGGCGCAGATCACGTCGGCGGAATCCGCCAGCGTCTCGGCCGCCGCCAGTTCCAGGCACCCGATCGCCAGCATGGCTTGCGTGCCGTTGATCAGCGAAATGCCTTCCTTGGCGCGCAGCGTGAGCGGCTCCAGACCCGCGCGCCGCAGGGCCTCGCCACCTGGATAAACCGCGCCTTGGTATTCCGCTTCGCCTTCCCCGATGAGCACCAGCGCCATGTGGGCCAGCGGCGCCAGGTCGCCGCTCGCGCCCACGCTGCCTTGCGATGGCACCCACGGCGTCACGCCGCGATTCAGCAGATCGCACAGGCGCTCGGCCACCACCGGGCGGATGCCCGAATAGCCCTTCGCCAAAACGTTGGCGCGGATCAGCATCATGGCCCGCACCTCCGCCCGCGCTAAGGGATCGCCGACGCCGGCCGAGTGCGAGCGCACCACGTTGCGCTGCAGTTGATCCAGATCGGCAGGCGCGATCCGCACATCCGCCAGCAGCCCGACTCCCGTGTTCACCCCATAGACCGGCGCATCGCCCGCGGCCAGGCGCTCCACTACGGCGCGGGAGCGTTCCATCTTTTCGACGGCCGCCGCCGCCAGCGCGACCTCGCCTTGGCCGGCTGCCACCGCGCAGACGTCTTCTATTGTGAGTTGCTCTCCATTCAATTCCATTGCGTACCATTGTCCCCAATCCGGGCCCCTGGAGGGTGGGCTTCGGCCCGCGTGGGGCTTCAGCCCCGCTCCTCCAGCTAAAAGTAACCGGGTACAATCGTTTCCAGAATATGCGCCTGCTACCGGTGTGCCTGATGGCCTCCTGCGCCGCTGCCGCGGAATTGCCCAACGTGGTTTTCGTCGAGCCGGCCGGGAAGATAAATACGGCGTCCGCCGAGATCCGCGAGAGTATGCCCCTCTACCGGCGCGTGTCCGACGCGTCGAAATACGAACCGTGGCTAAACAATGAATCGGCCCAGCGCGCGCTGCGCCTGTACGCGCAAACCGCCCGCATCGCCGCGCCCGGCGCGAGTGTTCCGGATTACTACGTCGCGCTGGTGAGGGGCGGCAATCATGCAGCCGTCGGATTCCGGCTCGAGACCTCCGAAGGCGTAAAGGAGTATCCGCGAACCGCCTATATTCTGCTCGAACCCGCGCCCGAGTGGTTCGAGACTACCATGTATCACGAGACCGGCCACGTGGCGATGGACATGCTCGCAGGCGGCCGGCGCCTGGATGGGCGCGAGGTGGCGTCGATTTCGCATTCGACCGCCGCACTCTCGGACCGCACTACCGCGTTCAGCGAAGGTTGGGCCATTCATCTGGAGACCCTGGCGGCGCATCTGGCGCACGGCGAAGGCCTGCGCTGGCGCTACCAGCACCACTCCATCGGATTCGGCGACGCGCCCTATCGCCAGAACGAGTATTACCGCGGCGCCTCCGATCTGACGACTTTCTCGCAAGACATGGCGCGCTACTACGACGTGCGCGAGAACTACTTCGCATTCGAGAGCGCCTTCCGCGGGCCGGATTACCTGCGCGTGCAGTTGGAGAGGGCCCGCGATTTTTCCACTCTGCGGGATGCCAACCAACTGCTCCAATCGGAAGGCTTCTACGCCAGCTTCTTCTTCCTGTTCGCCATGCGCGGGGCGGATCTCCCGGCGGAGGAGACCGTCGCCCAGCGCGAAGATCAAATGCTGCGCGCGATGGCCGCCATGTTCGCCGCGGTTAAGACCGATATCTCCACACCGTGGCTGCTCGAACTGGTGACCGCATACATGCGCCTCTATCCCAGCGAGCGGGCGGCAATCGTGGACGCGCTGAACGATCTGAGCCACGGCGTGTTTGTCGACCCGGGCGCGGGCGCGCTATGGCGCGAGCATTACCTGGCGAGTCTCCGGCTGGATCTGGAGCATCTCAACCGCGACGCGATTGACGCGGCGCGCAAGCGCTGGCGCGAACAGGCGATGGCCGATCCGCGTGTCCTCTACTCGCGTATCGGGCCGGAGATCGTTTGCACCGTGCCCGCCGTCACCGTGTGGCTGGTGGCGTTCGGCGAAGGCGCGCCGCTGCGGTTCGACGTAAACACCGTACAGGAAGGCGTGTTGCGGCTGGTTCCCGGCATCACCGACGACGAAATCGCACGCTTCGCCGCCGAGCGCGCCAAGCTGCCATTTGCGAGCGCCGACGATTTCCGCCGCCGCGCCGCCCTGCGCGCCGCCACGCTGGCCCAGATGCATTGACAGGCTGAAGCCCGTCCCACCTTGATGCTATCCTCGTACTTGGTATGGCGCGAAGAGCGGCGGTAATCGGAAGTGCCGGGCAACTCGGCGTGGAACTGGTTGCGGAACTGAACCAGCGCGGATACCAAACCATCGGCTGGGACCGTGACCAATTGGACATCACGGATAACCGGCAGGTGGAGAGCCTGCTGACGCCGTGGGATCCCGAGATCGTTTTCAATGCCGCGGCTTACAACCAGGTGGATGTGGCGGAGAGCGAGCCGCAGGCGGCCTTCCTGGTGAATGCCCTCGCGGTGCGCAACCTGGCGCTGGCGTGCCGCCAACTGGACGCCCGCTTCGTGCACTTCTCGACGGATTACGTCTTCGACGGCAGAGCCGGCCGGCCGTATGTGGAGAGCGACCCCACACATCCGTTGGGCGCCTACGGCGTCTCGAAACTGGCCGGCGAGCTTTACACGCAGGCTTACCTGGACGCGCCGCTGATCGTGCGCACCTCCGGCGTCTTCGGGCCGGGCGGACTGCACACCGCGCGCGGCAATTTCGTCGAATTGATGTTGCGGCTGGCGGGCTCCGGGCAGCCCATCCGCGTAACTGAGGACCACGTGGCGTCGCCCACCTACGCGCCATTGCTGGCCGCCCGCACCATCGATCTGGTGGAACGCGGCCAGACCGGCATCTTCCACATCGGCGGCGGCGCGCCCATTTCCTGGTATCGTTACGCGCAGGCGATCTTCGCGGTGGCCTTGCCGGGCCAGGCCGTGGAACTGCACGCGACCAGCGAGCGCGAACACCGTACGGCCGCGCGCCGTCCCAAGTTTTCGGCGCTATCGAATGCCAGGATCGAAAGCCTGGGGATCGGCGCGATGCCGCCGCTGGAGGAGGCGCTGCGACTCTACTTCGCGGCGCGCGAGAAGATGGTCAGCTCTTCTCGGGCTTAGTCGCGTAGTAGCCTTTGCGCACTTGCACCTTCAGGTTCTTGTCCCCCACCTTCACGATCAGTTTGCGGAAACGGCCGTCCTGCTCCGGGCTGGTCGAGGTGTAGGCGATGGCGTACTGGCTGCGCATTTCGTCCTGCAATTCCTTGAAGGCGTCGTCGAGCGAATGCTTGCGGTCTACTTTGAAAACGCGGCCACCGGTCTCACCGGACATCCTTTGCAGCGCAAAATCGCTGACGCCGCCGAACGAAAACATGCCGTAGGCGCTGGGATCGGCGTAGTCGATGCTGTAGATGACGACGTCCGACTTCTGCGCGGCCTCGATGGCTTCCTCGATCTTCAGCTTGCTGCCCTCGTCGATGCCGTCGGTGATCAGGACCACGACTTTGCGCCCCACCTCGGCGCGCAGCTTTTCGTTCGCCGCGAGATATACGGCGTCGTACAGCACGGTGCCGCGCGGCTGGCTGATGGTGGGCACGGGTCCAGGCCCGATACCGGAGGCCCCGGAATTGACCTGCAACTGGGAGAGCCCCGCCTGCAGCAACTTGGGCGAATTCGTGTAATCCTGCAGCAACTCGGAATCCTCGCCAAAACTGATGAGAAAGGCTTCGTCCTTCTTCCGCAGAACCTGCGAGAAGAACTGATGGGCGGCGCGCTTCTCGATATCCAGCAGGTTTCTCTGGCTGGCGCTGACGTCGATCAGCAGGCCGATGGTCAGCGGCAGGTCGGTTTCACGCGTGAAGTATTTGATGGTTTGCGGCTTGCCGTCTTCCAGGACGGTGAAGTCGTCCTTAGTCAGGTTGCCGATCAGGCCGCCGTGTTTGTCATGCACCGAAGCCAGTATGTTGACCAGCGAAACGTCGACGGTAATGGAAGGCGGCGCGTCTTCGGCGGGCTTCTCCTGCGGCAACGCGGGAGGCGCCGGCAGCATCGCCAGCAGGAATACAGATGCGATCCCGCGCCGGAGCGCGGCTTTGGTCAGGGCCATAGGGTTACAATGACGGACGTGGCTGCAAGCAGCCCTGTTACAATAATGCGCAAAGCCATCCGCCATCTGCAAGCCGCCGATCCGGTGATGGGCGGCATCATCCGGCAAGTCGGCCCTTACCGCATCGAGTTCCGCGATCCGGGCTTCGAGACGCTGGTCAAGTCCATTGTCTACCAGCAGCTTAGCGGACGCGTCGCGCAGGTGATCTTCGGGCGTCTGGCGGCCGCGGTACCCGGAGGCATGCTGACCCCGGAAAACACCCTGGCGCTGCGGCCCGCGAAGATGCGGAAACTGGGCTTATCGAAGCAAAAAACCGCGTACATTCGCGATCTGGCGCGCCTGACGCGCGCCGGCACAGTCGATTTCACCGAACTCCCCGCGCTCGCGGATACCGAGGTGATCGAGCGGCTAACCAAAGTGAAGGGCGTGGGTGTTTGGACCGCGCACATGTTCCTGATCTTCGCCCTGCGCCGCACCAATGTGCTGCCCAGCGGCGATCTGGGAATTCGTGCGGCGATTCGCAAGGCATACGGTTTCGCCGAACTGCCCAAGCCAGCCGAGATCGAAGTCCTCGGCCAGCGCTGGCATCCCTACTGCACCGTGGCCGCCTGGTATCTTTGGCGCAGCCTGGAGCCGAACGCCAATCTGTAGCTGGACAAGCCTGCTCACGCACCCGTGGGGCGGACCTCCAGGTCTGCGCGGGTCCTCCAGGACCCGCTGCTCGCCAACCAACCTGTTGATTCTGGCCGCCCCGTTTCACATCCCCACTCATCAAACCGGACGTGCCCATTTTCGGGCATCCGGCTTTCCGGCTGGCTTCATGGTAGACTCACGTACGCGCGGCCCAGCGCCTTGCGAGGACACCTGGTGCCGCCGTCTCAGAAAGTTCCGCACACGATCATAAACGTGCTCGTCAACCACCCGATACGCCCGGCTGGTGCTCCCTATGCTGAAGTACTGCCGCCAGCCTTGCAACTTCCGATTCAGCTTTTGACGAACTTCCGCCCAGGGTGCCCCATTCCGGCGATCCGATCGTCAGATAAACCAGCGCCCGCGTTTTGCCGCCGTTATCGGATATCGCGTTGGACCCGCGAAAAACGAAGCCACGCCGGCAACGCCGGCCGTCACCATAATAAGCGCCGGAACTCACTAGCAGATCGCTAGCGGCTAAGCTGTTCGGCGCCAGGACGGCTGCCGCCCCGGCGATTGCCACGAGGATAAGCGACCGGGCGGCGGCGACGGTTCGGGCGGCGAAATATAGCGCTGTGCAGACCATGACGGCGATCGCCACAGCGATCACCGTCACTAACGCGATCACCGTCACTAACGGGTTACCGGGCACCTGCGGCTTTGCACCTGGCGGCTTTTCAGCCCGCGACGGGCGCCCATCACCACTGCACGCGCGTCACGCTGTAAGGACCTACCGTGATCGGGTTGGGCGAAGTCGTGTTCACGATCTGCACGTTGGTCTGGGCGGTCGCGGTGTTCTGCGCGGTGTCGCTGGCGTTGGAGATGTAGGAAACCGTCAGCGTCGACTGCAGCACGTCTCCGTCGACCTCGATCGCGATGGGGACCGATGAGCTGGATTTATTCGTAATCAGCACGTAATGTGTCCCATCCGTGCCCTGGTATCCTTGCGCGAAGACGGCCGGCACGGGATTGCCATCGTATCCTTCGATCGGCACCGTGGGTCCGCCCGTCACCGTGGTAGGCCACGTAGCATTGCTGCTGTTGATCGCCAGATTCGCAATCTCCAGGGCTAAAGCATTGGTCGAATAATAGAACTGGTACTGTGTGTTGGGATTCGTTGAGGTATCGGTGACGTAATTGGGGTTCTTCTTAACCTCGGCCACCAGGTAGCTCTGAAAGTCGTTCACCGCGCGGATCATCCCTTGGTTGAAACTGTTTGAAAGGAACAGACTGCTGATTCCAACCGCTTTCACCTGCGAAACCGTGGACATACGCGCGACATACTCCGCGAGGAAAATACCGTTGTAGATGTAAGACTCGAAGGGCATGGTGGCAAACCCGTCGGTGTTCACCTCACTGAGGAAGACGGGGGTGTTTTCGCCAACCAACGGCTGTACGGAAGAGGTGTACCACTCGGTGGTGCCATGCGCCAGAATGCCGTTCAGGGTCTGCTCCTCATCGCTTGTAGCCATGCTTGAATTGTCTATTGGATACACATGGTACGTTACGCCCTGCCAGTACTGAGGACTATAAGCCGCCATGCCGCTGTCCCACGTCAGGTAATTGCCAAAAAGCTGAATGAACTGTCCCTGAAAGAAAACGCCCGCGATGGCGCTCGGGTTGGCCGCGTTGATGTTCAGGTAGTACGGATTGTACGCGGCCGCGGCATAAGAAGCTGGCGTCGGGAAAATCTTGGGGAAGACATATGGTTCATTGGCGATTTCCCACTCGACGATGTTGAGTCCGGCCGTCTGGGCCGTGGTCACCATTTCACCGGCTGAGTTCGGATTGTTGTCCGAAAAACCGTTGAAGGACACGATTCCGTTGGCTCCCAGCGTCTTTAGGAACGTGGCATAGTCCGAGACACAGCCGCCACCTGAGAAGCACGCGCCGCCTTTGGCTTGCGTGAGAGACTCGGCTAATACCATGGCGTTATAGAGATTGCTCGGTATATTTGGCTGCAGCGCGCTCAACCATGTGGGATTCATGTGCGCGGTCTCCCAGTCGAATCCCGTCGAAACTGTGCCCCCCGGAAACCTGAGCCAGCCGGGTTTCAAAGGCGTCACCGCGGCCACCCACTTCGGGTCCCAGTATTCAATTCCATTGAGGGGGTACGCGTCGTTGAAGCCGCTAAAGCCCGGCGCTAGCGGAGTAGTAGAGGTGGTGGTCACGCTGATGTAGGGGATAGCCGCCTGGATGGTGAAGCCGTTAGTCAGCGAAGCCTGCTCCGCGCCCGTCGTCACGGTGACCGTCTGAGAACCGGTGGCCGCCGAGGCGCTTATGGCGATTTGGGCTGTCGCACTGGTGGCGCTGATGACTGTGACCGGCCCCGGTTGTCCGGCTGTGCCGCCGCCCACCGCGATACCAGGTCCAAAACTGGCTACCGTGGTCCCCTGCGCAAAGTGCGTGTACGATCCCGTAATGCTCACCTGAAGCGATAGCCCCGCATTCGAGGAATTCGGCGAGAGCGTCTGGATGGACGCGGCAGGGTTAATGGTCAGAGTAAACGGCACGGACGCCGTCACCTGGTTGCTGTCCTGCACCTGGATGGTGAAGTTAGCAGTAGTGGCTGCGCTGGGCTGGCCGCTGATCAGCCCTGTGGTTGGGTTCAACGCGAGAGGGTTCGGCAAAGTGCCCGTCGTCACTGACCAGGTGTACTGCCCGGTTCCGCCGGTGGCCGTCAAATTCTGCGAGTAATTCACTCCCACCTGGCCCGTTGGCAATGGCGAAGTCGTGGTAATCGCCAGAGTCACCGGCACGGTGAAAGATCCGGATGTTGCAACGTTAAGGCTGTCTGTTACCGTCACCGTGAAGGTCGAATCCACCGCGGTAAGAGGCGGCATCCCCGTCAAGGCGCCAGCCGTGCTCATCGCCAGCCACGCCGGCAAACCTGTTGCCGACCAACTGTATCCGCCGGCGCCTCCCGAGGCCGCGAATGTCTGGCTATAGGCCACCGTGGGTGTGGCGGCCGGCAACGGCGACGTCGTGGTGATCAGCAGCGCCGGGTTGATGGTCAGGGCGAATGCCTTGGTGACTACGACTTGGTTCGTGTCGGTCACCTGGATCGTAAAGTTAGCCGTAGTGGCCGTGCCGGGCTGGCCGCCGATCAAGCCCGTGGCCGGGTTCAACAAGAGAGGATTCGGCAACGATCCCACACTCACCGCCCAGGTGTAGCTCCCGCTGCCGCCAGTGGCCGCCAGGGTCTGCGAATAGTTTACGCCCACTGTGCCCGTCGGCAACGGGGAACTGGTGGTGATCACCAGCGCAGGGTTGACGGTCAGGGCGAATGCCTTGGTGGCCGTGACCTGGTTCGTGTCGGTCACCTGGATCGTGAAGTTAGCCGTCGTGGCCGCGCTGGGCTGGCCGCCGATCAGGCCGGTGGCTGGGTTCAACGCGAGCGGGTTCGGCAAAGATCCCACCGTCACTGCCCACGTGTAGGTCCCGCTGCCGCCAGTGGCCGTCACGGTCTGCGAATAGTTTACGCCCACCGTGCCCTGCGGTAACGGGGAGCTGGTGGTAATGACCAGCGCCGGGTTGATAGTCAGGGCAAAAGCCTTTGTAGCGGTAGCCTGGTTGCTGTCGGTCACTTGAATCGTGAAGTTAGCAGTCGTGGCCGCGCTGGGCTGGCCGCTGATCAGCCCGGTGGTTGGGTTCAAAGCGAGCGGGCTCGGCAACGATCCCACGGTCACCGCCCACGTGTAGGTCCCGCTGCCGCCGGTAGCCGCCACGGTCTGCGAGTAGTTTACACCCACCGTGCCCTGCGGCAACGGGGAAGTGGTAGTGATCACAATGGCCGGGTTGATGGTAAGGGCGAAACCCTTGGTCGCAGTGACTCCGTTAGTATCGGTCGCCTGGATCGTGAAGTTAGCCATTGTGGCTGTGCTGGGCTGGCCGCTGATCAGCCCGGTGGTTGGGTTCAACGCGAGAGGGTTCGGCAAAGACCCCACGGTCACCGCCCATGTGTACGTCCCGCTGCCGCCGGTGGCCATCACGCTCTGCGAGTAGTTTACACCCACGGTGCCCTGCGGCAACGGGGAACTGGTGGTAATGACCAGCGCCGGGTTGACGGTCATGGTGAATGCCTTGGTGGCAGTAGCCTGAGTGCTGTCGGTCACCTGGATGGTGAAGCTGGCCGGTCCTGCCGGAGACGGTTGACCGGTGATTGCGCCCGTTGCTGGATTCAACGAAAGACCAGGCAAGGCGCCCGCACTCACCGACCACGTGTAGGTCCCGCTGCCGCCCCTGGCCGTCAAGGTCTGCGAGTAGTTTACGCCCACCGTGCCCGTCGGCAGAGGCGAGACGGTGGTGATTGTCAGCGCCGGGTCGATAGTCAGTGCGAACTCCTTGCCAGCGGACGAATGCAGGCTGTCGGTAACCTTGATTTCGAAGTGCGAGAGGCCTTTCGTGGTTGGCAGGCCGCCGATTACGCCGGTCGTTGTATCCAGCGAAAGACCCGCGGGCAAAGTTCCTCCGGCCACCGCCCAAGTGTAGGTCCCGCTGCCACCAGTAGCAGTCAAAGCCTGCGAGTAGTTCACGTTGACCGTTCCCGTGGGTAGCGGGGAACTGGTGGTGATCGCCACATGAGCGTTGACCGTCAGCGATGCGGTGTTTCTGCTTGCAAAGGCGTTGCCCGTGGAGGTGGTGCCGGCAATGGAAACCTGGTAAGACGTCGCCGCTGAAACCGCGATGGATGTGGGCACTTTGAAAGTGACGGCTTCCGTTGTGCCCGATTCAACCGTGACAGCCTCAGCCGTAGTGGTACCGGAAGGTCCGGCGCCGGCAGTGGTGGGGTTGAGTGTCACGGTTACGTTGGCAGGCGGGATGGTTCCGCTCGGGAAACCGTGCCCGATAACCGTAACATTGGTTACGGCCGGGTCAGCCGTGCTGGGCGTAGCCGACGCATTGAGCGTGACGTTAGTGACTGCCCAAAGGACTGAGCCGGATAGCAACGCCGACGTGCACACCAGCAAGCGAAGTAAGCTCTTCATCGAAGACTCCACGCCCGCACCCGGGCCTAAAACATAAGATACAAGGATATCCAACTGATTATGCGCCCTTTTAGTCTGGAGATCAAGGGTACTGTGTCTACCGTGTCTACCGTTTCAGCCTGGCGGCCCGGCCTTAAGATCGTATACCTGCCCGGGGTGGCGATTTCGGCGCCATGCTCCACAGGCGGTCCCAGGAGCGTTCTTTGTCCCACAGGGGAGTCGGCTCGAAGAAGCCCGTATCGGGCGCCAGATGCTGGCGCACGACATCCTCATTGAGCGTGATGCCGAGGCCTGGTTTGTCGGGGACTGCGATGAAGCCTTTGTTGATGATGGGCTTCTCGATACCCTCCACCATGTCCTGCCACCAGGGCACATCCAGCGAGTGATTCTCGCAGGCCAGGAAATTCTCGGTGGCTGCGGCGCAGTGAACGCTGGCGAGCGCGCCGATCGGCAGCCCCGCGTAGTGCATAGCCATCGGGACTCCGTATTCCATGGCGGCATCGCCGATCTTATGCGTCTCCAGAATGCCGCCCGAAGTGGAGATGTCCGGATGAATTTTGCTGACCGCGTGCTTCTCACACAGGTTGATGAAACCCTCTTTCAGGTAAATATCCTCGCCGGTGAGGATCGGAGTAGGGCTTTCCGCGGTAATGTGTTGCAGAAGTTCGGTGTATTGCCAGGGGATCACATCCTCCATCCAGGAGAGGTTGTATTTCTCGTAAGCTTTTCCCAGCCGGATGATCGAATGCACGCCAATGTGGCCCAGGTGATCCATCGACAGCGGAATTTCCATGCCCACCGCCTCGCGCGCCGCCGCCACGTATTCGCAGAGCTTCTCGATTCCCTTGTCGGTCACCTCGGCCGCGGTAAACAGATGGGGCAACTGACTCCGCTCCCAAGGAGTCTCTCCGGAAGGCATTGTCACTGTTCCGGGAATCTTGGCGACCATGTTGATGCCCAAGTCCATCTTCAGCCATGTCAGGCCCATTTCTTCCTTGCGAAGCTTCAGGCGCTTGGCGTACACCGCGACGTCGTCGGACTCTTCGGTATCGGCATAGATGCGAACCTTGTCGCGGAATTTACCGCCCAGCATCTGGTAAATAGGCACGCCGTAGACCTTGCCGGCGATATCCCAGAGGGCTTCTTCGACCGCCACCACTCCGCCCGCCTGCCGCGAGTGGCCGCCGAATTGTTTGATTTTCTCGAATATGTAGGTGATGCGCAGCGGATTTTCGCCCACGACGCGGCTCTTGAGGAACAACGCGTAGGTGGCGCTGGCGCCATCGCGGACTTCGCCGAGTCCGTAAACGCCCTGATTGGTGTCCAGCCGGATGATGGTGCAGGGGCTAGGACCGGGCTTGCGGACGGTGGCTATCCGCAGGTCGGTAATCTTCAAAGTGGAAGGGCTGGAATTGGTGTTGACGTTTTGAAAGGGCGGCTCCGGGGCGGCTTTGGCTCGCGCGCCCAACACCGCTCCACCCAACAGGGCGGCCGATGTCTTGAGAAGCCCGCGGCGGCCTATGCGCCGAGGATCGTGTTTTGGCATGTGTCTGGTCTCCTACCGATCCACCATTATAGTTCCCGTCGGGGATCGGCTCACCGTGCATCGTAGCGGGGTGCTTAACGGTTTGCGGAGACCGCTCCCTGACGTCGCGCCGTGGCAACTGTCGCATTGATTTCACAGGGTGTACCGAGCCGCGACCGTCAGGGAGTGCCGCATGGGCCTGCGGCGCACCAAAGGTGATGAAGATGCGCGAAACAGTGGGGCAGGCGCCCCGCCTGCGGACCGGCGCCCTCGCCGGTCCACCGGCCGTAGGCCGGCAGGGCGTCGGCGTCTTCAACGGAGCGGCTTCTGTCAGTCAGACATCCCAGAACGTTAAGCACCCCGTCGTAGCGGTGGCTGGCGGCGCATCATGCGCAACGCATCGAGGCTGGGATAATCGCGGTCATGCGAATCTCGGTAGCGGCGACCGAATAGTAGAAGAGAAACCGGCCCGCCACGAAGTAATGGTATCCTCGCATGAGGCCCCGGCGTCGCACCGGATACATTCGCGGGAAGTCGGAGATGAGTTCAATCGATTGCGCGGCGCGCCGCCGCACATCCTGCGGAAGCTCGGCAAACACTTCCGGAACCCCATCCGCAAAGAGTACGATCACAGATTGTTGCGCCGCTTGACCTCGTCCCAGCTTGTGAAACGCCCTTCGCGGAAGCCGCGCTCGCCACGCTCCTTCTGGGCGAGCAACGAGTCCCGGTGAGCTTCCTCGCACTCTTCGGCGAAGGCTTCCACGCTTTGGTGGGCCTGCAAGAGGTCGGCTAAGGCCCCACCCAAGTCACCGTGATAGTTCTGAGCGATCCCCGAAAGAATGCGGTCGCTCTCTTCGTCAAGATCGATCTGCCGGCGGATCATGAAGCCAGCTTAGCACAGCGGTATTGGTTGAATAAGGTCGCCGCCATCGCTACAACAAAGCCCACCCCGCGTGTTTTATCCACAAACAATCCAATGCAAGTGTCTCGCAAATGTAACAAAACACGCGCCAACAATCTTGAGGAAAACTGGTGCCCAGCCACAAAATTCATTTGACTGTAATGGATGTTTGGAGCGAACATAGCACTTGGTTCCAAGAGGTACGAGGAACAGCGAGCCGAACGGAAGCGAGGCGAGCCTGGAACGTTGATCCGCAGCCGTAACTATTCCAATAGAGCAGGCGGCGGGGAGCGAAGGGCAATCGGACGCATTCGGGAGGTGAGCCTCTCGGTCAGTGGCCGGGTTAATACTTTGATCCGGAGGGGCACAAAAAGCCCTCAAGGGGAGTGGAGATCCGGGGGCTGATCGAGATTGCGGAACTGGAGTCCAAGAAACGGGTTTGCGGTGGCGATCTCGCCCGAACCGGGGCTAACCGGGGGGAGCGAAGGAGCCGTAAGCCGAACGGGCTTGGCGAAGGTTCAGCAACGCATCGAAGCGGCAGGCCGGGAACTTCGATCCCGGAACGGCGGTCTGGAAACGGGCAGTCGTTACGGTGGAGCGAAAGGCCGTTGCGAGATGCTGGTTCCAGCCGGGGCGCACGCGGGCGACCTCCAAGGCGTTAATCCGTCGTTCCCAAAAGGGGCGGCGGGGAGCCGGGGAGTTATCGCCGGTCATCCGGTTGCAAAGCTCTGAGCCGTGCATGCCGGCGTCGGGTTTAGGCTGAGCTTCGGATCACTTGGAACCAATTTTTTTTGCTGCACATCTTTCCGCCCATTGAAACAACTCTTGCACCGGTTCGCCACGTGCGATTTGGGCCGTGAGGTGCGCCCAGCCTGATCGGCAACTTCATGAACGAGCCGGGCCAATACTGCTGTTCGGTCCAGCCGTTGAGATCCATGCGCAAGCACTTCGGACAGCGGCTGTGAGTGATGACGGCAAGGTACCAGGTCCGCGCCACGAATCGCGTCCCGCAATCGCCGCAACGCAGCGGGGAAATCCGGCTCGCGCGCAGGTAACGGCTGCCGCAGTCCGGGCAACTGACCGTCATCGCCGCACGGCATGCGCATCCTTCGAGCAGGCGACGTAAGCGTCGACATAAGCGGCGAAGGCAGTCTGCAAAGCCGCGCAGGCCGGGCCGGAATGGCGAATAGCGCGGCCCTCGATTTCGACCACAGGCAGCAGGTTGCGGGTCGTCGAAGTAATGAAGACCTCGTCGGCGCGCTCCAGGTCCGCGGGCGCCAGCGCCCGCTCTTCAATGCGGTACCCCGGCACGTGGATCTCGTGCAGCAGCAGCTCGCGCGTCACGCCCGGCAGGCAACCAGAGCTGAGCGGCGGAGTCCACACCCGGTCGCCTTCGGCCGCGAACAGATTCGCCGAAGTACACTCGGCAACCTCGCCGCGTTCGTTCAACAGGATGGTTTCGTCGAAACCGCGGATCTGCGCCTTTTCCAGCCAGGTCAGGTTCATGGCCCAAGACAGGATCTTGGCGCCCGCGAACTCGCCCGCCGCATAGCGCGCGTGCGGCGTGTAGCAGAGCCGCACCCCGCTGCCCCATTCCTTGGTGGCTGAGGTGAGCGCGATCAGGTCGCTCGAGCGGCCCACGCCCGGCCCTTCCCACATCCCGCCGGTATTGCGGACCACTACCACGCGCAGAGTGGCGTCGAACGCCTGGTTGGCCTCCACCAATTCGAGCAGCTTCCGGCGGACCAGTTCCGGGTCGGGCGGCAGAGGCACGCGCAACGCGGCCGCGTCCTTGCGCATGCGGGCCCAATGGCGCTCGAAGGCAAAAAGCACGCCGCCGGCCACGCGGAGGGTGCTGAAGACGCCCCAGCCCGAGAGCAGCCCTACCTGTCCTGGCGCGAGCAGCTTATCGGAGGCATCCCGGATTTCTTCATTGTGGAGAACGAAACGGTGCACAGGACTTCATTCTAACGCTCTGCTGCCTGTGCCTGAATTCATCGCATTCACGGTTGGGACAAGGGCGTGGAACTTGACTGCGAGATCCAGATAGTCACTCCCGCCTGGCTGGGGACGCCGTTCTCCACAAGCTCTACCATGGCTTGGCCAGGTGGCTGGAGCCCAAGGGGCGGCACTGTCGCCCGCACCGCCAGCACATCCGCCGGATACCCAGGCGCCTGACCCACACTGAACTGAACCGACGAGACCTGGTTGTAGGCAATGAATGCGGTGAGGGGGAGAGCGGGATTCGCGGGCGTAGTGCGATCGAGCACGCCATCCACTCCCGGAGGCACGGTCTGGCCCGCACCAGTCGCGTAGAATGTGACCACCGAACCCACCGGCGCCGGAGAACTCTGTGAATTCGGCGTGCCGTCCTGGTTGAAAGCCAACGCCTGGCCCGTCCCCGTGCCGTTCACCGTGAAGATGCCCAGTGCGGCGGGCGCCACCGGAACCAGGACCGTATTCGAACTTTGGCCTCCCGACTCGATGTGCACCACGGCGTAGCTCTGCCCGGCGAGAGCATAGGGCACGATCGCCATGGGTGCGCCGGAACCGGGGATCATGGTAGCGGCCACGTCGTTGAAGAAAACCTGCGCGCCCGCCGCGAAGCCCGCGCCAACGATGGTAACCAGTTCGCCCGGCGACGCCGTAACGGGCAACTGGCTCCCCAGGTTGCGCAGCGCATCCAGGCGCAATTCGGGAATGCCCGAGGTATCGTATTTGGCCACCCAGACATTCTGGGAGGCGCCCGGCTGGGCGTAGATTTGTGGGCCATCGACAACCATTTGCGGTGTGTATGTGTTGCCGCAGAAGACCGGGTTGCCGGACGGATCGAGCGCCAGGCCGCTGACCTGGAAGTAGCTGCTATCTCCCACATAGGTGGAGAAATGCAGACCGGAGGAACTGTCCAACTCGGCGAGGAAGCCGGTCACTGGGGCGAATGCCTCCTGCACCGGGCTGCGCAGCGGAAAACCCTGCGACATGGTATTGCCGGCCACGTAGATGTTGCCCGCGGAATCCACCGCAACGCCCTGGGCGCTGTCGTTTTGCTCGCCGGCCAGCGTCTGGTTACCGGTGTTGAAGACCGCCAGCCCGTCAGCATTGAACTTACTCACATAAGCGTGCTGCGCACCGGTCTGCCCCGCGACGTAAGCGTTCCCTTGCGAGTCGAGCGCGATGGCTTTACCGATGTAGGTGCCGTGACCCCAAGGGTCGGTCGGCTCGGAGTATACCAGGCCGCTTCCGGAGGCGTTGAACTTCAACAGGAAATGGGCGCCGGTGATATAAGCATTGCCGGACGCGTCGACGGCGATTGCGTTCCCAACTGGTCTGGGAACCATCGTGCAACATTGCGGCTGGTTGGCATATGTGGCATACGACAGTGCGCCCGAGGCGTTTAATTTCAGGACAAAGGCGTCGTAACCGAACAAGTGAAAGAAGAACGATGGCTGGCCCGCGGGCGGAGTCGCGAAGTAAGCGCCCGGAGTGACCGGCAGATCTCCACCGGTAGTGCCTGTAATGTAAGCGTTGCCGTCCGCATCCACCGCGATCCCCGCCGATTGAGTCATGTTGTCAGTCACTATCCCGGAGTAACCCAGGGCGCCGCCGCCGGGGTTCAGTCTCAGCATGAACACGCCGGCTACGGAGGCGTTGGGGGCCCCTTGCGTAGTCGGGAAATCCGGGGAGGACGTGGTCCCCGTCACGTAGGCGTTGCCCAGTCGATCCACCGCGATGCCGTTGGCCTGCTCGTAGTCCGAGCCGCCGATATAAGTCGAATACAGGATGTTCTGCCCGGTGGAATCCAGCTTGGTGACAAACGCCTTGGTGGCAAAACTCGCGCCGGCGTACATCCTTTCGTCGGGCGCGATGGCAAACGTGCTCAGACCGCTGGGACCGAAGCGAGCCCAGGTTGCGCCGCCGTCGGGGGTCTTGTAAATGCCGCCTTGCGCCGCGGCGTAGAAGGTGTTCGGAACCACGGGATCGGCGGCTAGCGGGTCTGCTTGGGCCTGCAGGGCAGTCGCGGACCAGGTTTGTCCCCCATCGGTGCTTTTGTAAACGGCGTCGTCGTCGCCGGCCAAAAGGGTCCCCGGGTGGAAGGGATCGATCACCAGGATGAGGGCGAAATCATTGGTGCTCTGCGGTCCAAGCATGGTCCACGTATTGCCGCCGTCAGTGCTCTTATAGATCGCCGCGCCGGCGGTAGCGTTTGCAAAGGTGCATGCATACACGGTCCCAGCGTGGTTGGGATCGAATGTCAGAGAGAAAAAGGCGAAGCTGCTGGGGACCCACGTCGCGCCGCCATCGGTAGAGCGAAATGCCGGGCTCTGGAGTCCTCCAGCGGCGTTCAGGGCGAAAAGATGCGAGGACTGGGTGGGATCGACGTACAACTGGGTGATTAGCGCGGTACTTTGCGCACCGTTGAGCCCATTGTCGATGGCTGTCCAATCGGCGCCGCCATCGTTAGTCTTGTAAACTCCCAGGCCGGGGCCGTTCTCTCGGTAAGCGGCCACGTAAACGGTGGCAACGTTGGACGGGTCAATTGCCATTGCGGTGATTGTGGAGCCGGCCGGCAGCCCTAACGAGAGCAGCGTGGCGTGCGCGCCGGCGTCGGTGGTTTTGAACAGACCTTGGGTGGTCAGGATGTAGGCGATGGCGGAGTTGGATGGCTCCACGGCAATCTCGGTGACAGAGGCCCCCACGCTCGCGAGCGGGGTGAAAGGACCGCCCGCATCGGAACGGTATAGAGTGACGGCGGGGCCCTTCAGGGCGTTCTTCACCGGGAAATCCGCCGAGCCGGTCTGGCCCGCGATGTAAGTATTGCCCTGGCTGTCCGTGGCGATGGCGTTGACTTGGTCGCCGCCGCTGCCGGTGCCCACTGGCACGGCATAGACTAATTCCGGATCGATCAGCAGCGCACGGCGGCGGTCGTAGCGCGGGACTTCCACCGCCACCTGGCCGTCGCCGGCGATCCGGTAATGGCCGTCGACGATCTCGCGGCGTCCGTTGCGTTCCTGATATATCAGCGGCTTCTTCTGGCGCAGTTCGCCGGCGGCGGTGTCCAGGACTAAGTCGCCCTGTTCGTCCACACGCACTCTCTGCGCGCCGGTGAATCTTAGTGCTATGCGCGAGGCATCCGCACCCGGCGCCAGAGCGAAATCGTATTCCAGGCGGCCCCCGGTTCCGTGATAAACGATATCCACGCCGGGATAGAGATTCCGGCCGCGAACCCGCGCGTAGGTCGGAATCCCGCGCAGCCAATGGCCTCGATCGTTGCCCAGCAGGTAGTTGACCACGCCAGGCTGCCGGTCGAGGCCTTCCAGCACAGCGGGCCGGCTGTTCACGAACTGAAGCCGAACCTGGGCGCTCCCGGCGCGGATGGCCGTTTCATTGGCCGAGATCGCCACACTGTACCCGCGGGCGCGGGCCATAAACTGGGAATTGGGTTCCATCTGCCCGGAGTTCTGTTCGAAGACTAACCGGTCAGGCATCATCGGGAGTGGGCCGGCTGCCTGCGCAATACAAACGATAAATGCGGCGCACAACCAACGCATAGGCACCTCAGTTACCACGTTACTACCACGACCAACCAAGTGTCCGCATTTCCCGCGACGAAGGGTACTATTGAGCCTCGCAGGCAGGGCAGGCTCCCATCCGGGGTGCCCTCTGAGGCCGGCCCTCCCCAGAAACCTCCGCTTGCTGAATTAGTATGCAGTGCCTTTGCCCACATACTGCTGTCGGTGTTTGATTTGATGGACCTGTAGTACAGACATGCCAGGTTGCGGGCCACAACGGCGATCGCTCTAATAGGCGCCTCGAGTCGGGTGCACGCGACGGAAGTGCGCCCCCAGACAGCTTTGGCTCCGCCAGAAACCGACGGCACTTGAGGTTGGCACAATGGAATTGAACTCGGAAAGCTAAAGTCGTCGCTTCACTGATGTTCCATACCCGTGCCTGAACGTGGCTCCTGTCTTCATCCGATTCCTTACATGCGGGTTATCCCCCTCGTCGGGACATTCATCACGCCGTGCATCTCGTTGGACTGCTCCGCATGGCAGTTACGGCAGAATTGCGCCGCCGCATTCCCATTGCTGGACCCGTCGGGAGTGTAAGGCCCCCGGACAAAGAAGGAGGTCTTCCAGGTTGCCTGCACGCCGCCAATCTTGCCGGACCACGCGGTCTGACTGTGCTCATCGTGACAGGTCGTGCAGGTAACCGTGGGTACGCCGCCGCTCGACGTTGCCAGCGCGACAGTAAAGCCATAGTTCCGCGCAAACTGGCTGCTGTATTGGCCGGTCATGGAGACTTCACCCTTACTCGAGACCGCGCAGTCCCAGTTGTGGCCGCCACCGCAGGCAAATTTCGCCTCGGGCCCCACTGGGTGATCGTTGCCGTAGTTGCCGGGTCCGGAGCCGTCATTGCCAAGCAAGGTGGGAGCGTGTCCGCCCACAACCGGCAGCGTCTCCACGCTCATTCCTCTCATCAATCCAACCTTCGCCACGTTACCGTCATGGCAACTCAGACACGCGACAATGGCAAAGGTCGCGTCCGACGAACTGCTGGAGCTGCCGACAGTCGCGGGAATCGAGACCACCGCGCGCTTGCTGACGTCTCCAAAGGCCATAGTCTGGCCGTAGAGCGGGGTCAGACTCTGTCCCCAAAGCGCCTCGCTGCCGCCCCCCCTACTGTTCCCGTTTCCGGCGGCGCCGCTGTGTGGCGTATGGCATGCGACGCACCCACGCCCATAGCAGTTGTGTACGCCCAGCACGTCGCTTTGTGCCCAGGCAGTCATGCTTAGTAAAGTAGCGATAGCCCACAGCAGAGCCGGTCTCTTCACGCGATAGCCCTCCGAACGGCGAGGGCCGTTCAAAGGTTCTTATCGGCCAAAGTCCGGCTGTCTTGCTTCAATCACCTGTCCATCAAGGCTCGCGCTTCCAAACCTGCGAGCGGCCCAACAGCGAGAAGCCGATGAACCCCCGCACGGAAAGCTGGCTGCCGTGCTCCTCGACGCGCAGCTTGCAGCGATAAACCTTTCCGTTGTCGGGGTCCAGGATGTCGCCGCCGCTGTATTCGTCGCCGTGCAGCGTCAGCCCGCGCATGATCACCATGCCAATGATGGGTTGCCCTTTGCGCTCGTCCTTGCAATCGTCGCAGACCTTCTTGGCGTCCGGCTGCAGTGTGGCTTCGATCTTGCCATATAGCTTGTCCTTTTCCCGATAAACCTGGACGATCGCCTTTGGTTTTCCAGTCTTGTCGTCAACTGTTTTCCAACGCCCGATGGGTGTTAGCACGTCGGCGCCGGTCCCGCACACCGCGAGCGCGGCCAATAACAAGGCGGCGCCCGCACCTACAATCTTCCGCATAACCGGAGTATGCCCTTTTTCGCCGCCGGCGGCAAGGGGTACCAGCTGGTCACTCGATAACGATCGCCGGAGGCTCCCCGCGCGTGTCGGCGTCTTCCACTTCCGTCCGGATGGTGCGCTGTTCGCCCGGCATTAGCGCGATGTAATTGTCGCTATAGATCGCCGGCAGAATGCGGTCCCCGCTCTTCTCCCGCACCGCCTTCAGCTTCACCATCAGTACGGGCGTCTTCGCGGGATTGCGCACGGTAGTGGTCAACATCCAGCGGCCCGCTTGCCGCTTAGCGTCCGTGACCGCTTCGAGCTTCACCTTCGGCAGTTCGCGCAGCGCCCGGTAATTGTATTCCTCCAGGCCGCGCCAATAGAAGTTTTCGGAAACAGTTTCGCCGCCGCGCGTCAGCTTCAGCCGGATGAAATGCACCGGAGTCAGTCCGTCGGGATACTCGATATGGATAGGCGCGGCCACGCTGTCCTCGCTACTATCCACCGGCGCCGACCGCTCCCATTTCACCACGCCATCCATGTTCAACAGTTGGACACCCGCTGTAAGTCCGCGCGCATCGCCGCCGCTGTAGTTCACCACTTCAACATTGTCCGTCAGCGGGTTCCATTGAATGTGCAACGGCTCGCAAGCCTTCTTCGCGCCGAAGTAAGCGGCGGTCGGCTCCAGGTAGTAGTCGTAAGTCTGCCAGACGAACGTCGGCCACGTGGGGTGGCTCATCCAGATCAACAAACCCATGCGCTTGGCGCCCTGCGCTTCGTACATGGCGCGATAGCCTTCGTAATTGACGTATTGCGCCAGCCGCACCCAGTCCGCCGCATTGTCCGCGCCGCCATAGCTCTTGTCGATCTGGCCGCGGAACGATTCGCCGCCCTGCGCGCCATGCAGCGAGAAATCGTGCAAACCCCACATGCGCCCCTGCGGCCACATGGCCGATTCGGGCATCATGGCGCGCAGGCTGTCCATGCTCACGATGTTCGGCATACCCAGCTCGCTATGCAGCTTGGGCGTGGCGCGCTGGCTGAAATAGAACTTCAGCGGCATGGCGCGGTAGGGTCCGTGTCCGCTCACCGTGTCGTCCGCCGAACTGGGAATATAGTGCAGCCCCGGATGCAATTCAGCCAGCGCCTGCCGCATGCCTGCGTCCAGCGGCTTGGGCGGCTGGCCTTCGTTGCGCCCGCAGTAGAGCCCGATCGAAGGATGGCTGCGGATGCGCAGCACCGTGTCCCTCACGTTGCGCATGAACAGACCGTTATCGTCCGGGTCGGGGCCGTCGTACGGATTGGCCAGCCAGAAGTCCTGCCACACCACGATGCCGTGCCGGTCGCAAGCCTCATAGAATGCGTCTTCGCCGATCTGGCCCACCCAGTTGCGGATCATGGTGAAGTGCATGTCGCGGTGGTAGCGCACCGCCGCATCGTATTCGCGCGCGCGATAGCGCAGCATCGATTCGCTAAAGCCCCAATTGCCGCCCAGCGGCACGAAGCGCCGCCCGTTGATCCAGATCTTGAGCGCGCCCCCGTCATCCTTATAAGTGAATTGCCGCACACCGGCCTGGAAGGATTTCGTGTCCGAGACGCTGTGGTTCGCAGTTTCGAATTTCAGGTCCACGGTGTAGAGGTTCGGGTCGCCGTAGCCATTGGGCCACCAAAGCTTGGGATTCGCCAAATGCAGGGTGTGCTTGACAGTCTGGCTGCCGGAAGCTTCCAGCTTCACCGGTTCATCGAAGGCCGTCTCACCGAAATGCCCGCGCAAGGTCCCCGTCACAGGCTGTGTCTCGTGATTCCGTAGAGTTGCGTCGATAGTGACATCCGCGCCCTGGCCCACCGTGCTCTTGACGAACGGATCTTCGATGGTGACCGGTCCCGTGGCGGTCAGATACACGTTGTTCCAGATGCCTGTATCCCGTCCGCGAATGGTAGGAATCCAGTCCCAGCCGATGGACGCATGATAGGTCGGGTTATCCGCGCCCAGCGCGCCGCCGTTCTTGTCTGGGTTGTCGAACGTTTTCTCCTTGACGCTGCCGGGCGTGGCGTTCTTTTCCACCCGCACGGCCACTGCGTTCCTCTGTCCGGCATGTACGCGGCTGGTGATATCGAAGCGGCCGCGCATGAATCCGCCTTCGATGCGTCCCAGCTTCTCGCCGTTGAAGAAGACATCCGCCTTCCAGTTAATGCCGTCGAAGTTGAGCCATACGTGCTTGCCGTGCGCAACTGGCGGAATGACAAAGTCGTCGCGATACCAGAAATCCGCGTAGAAGAATGAGTCCGAAATCGCGAGTTGGTTGTCGCCATAGTTCGGATCGGGCAGTGCGCCGGCATTGTAGTAACTGGTAAGCACGGTGCCGGGCACGGTGGCCACGAGCCAGTCCGTGTCGTGGAACCCGGGCTTCGAAAGCGCCGCGCCATCCGCGGTAACCAGCGAATCGCGCTGGATGCGCCACGCGCCGCCGGCCAGGTCCAACCGCCCTACCTCGAAACGCCCTACCGAGCCGCGACCGTGAGGGAGCGGTCCGCCGCGGCCGTATACTTCCATTTCGCTGAGGATGGGTCCCTCGGTCGAAGGCGCGACGTTCACCTGCAGCCGCACATATCGGCCTCGTGCCGGTTTCCCCAGTTTGATCTCGTCCATCGAAGCGTGATTGGACGATGCGGAGGGACCGGGGATGGTTACCGCCAGGCGGTCGTCGCCGGAAAGCGGCTGCAGAATCTCCCAGTGGGCTGCATCGTCGGACACGTCGAGTTCGCCCCCTCCGGCGCGCCGGATCCAAACCAGCTTTATCTGGTCGAAAGTACAGACAGCTCCGAGATCGACGTAGACCCATTCGACAGGCGCGCCTGCGCTCTTCCACGCGCTGGTGAAATCATACGGCCCGCCCGCTTCCACGCGGCGGCCTTGATCGAAAAACGCCACCTCGCCGACCAGCCACCCCGTAGCGCTGGGAGCATCCAGCGCCACGCGATAGAAGCGGCTGTGCGACGGCGCAGCCAGCGCAATGGACGGCTTGAATTCGCGCGCCGGACGGTCCGTGCCGGACGCACGGCCCAGTTCCTTCCAGGTCTGCCCATCGTCCGAGCCGGAGACCACCGCGCTCCAGCCTGCGGACAGGCCGGAGGTCTGTCCCACCTGCACGCGCGCGTCGATATCCACGCGATCGATTTCCAGCGGGTTCTCGCCGCCCGCCAGTTCAATCTGCACCCATCCGCCCGTGCCCTTCAGACTCACTCCCGTCAGCCAGTTGTGATCCAGCAGCCATTCGCGCTCGTTCTTGGGAAGTTCGCCCTGCTCGCTCGTCGAGATTGCCACCCAGCGCGGCGGCTTGGTGTCCTTGATGCCGTCGGTAATTAACTGCGCCGTCAGATTGTAGTCGTAACTGCTCGATTGGTACACCGGCCGGTGCAACGCCAGATTGCGATAAGTCTGGTCTGTGCGTGCTACCGGCGCGAAGTTCTCCCTAGGATCGCCGGGGTACACGCCGACGCCCAGCGTGTACTGTTGGGCCTCGATCGCGGTCCATGCCATAAGACTGAGTAACAAGATGCGCCGCATTGTTATGTCCTTTCGTCGAGACTCCTCAGCGCGAAAGCATACGCGCCGATGGCTGTCGCTTCGCTGGTCCCCAGGCGCGAGATGCCCACCCCGGTTCGCTGCAATCCATCGAACTTCACCTTGCGCGAGCTGCCGGGCACCGTGAGTTCCTTGGTTTCGCCGGTGAGGAACGCCTCCAATTGCGGCGGATCTTCCAGGTTGAACGCGCGTTGCGCGAGGCGCGGAAACCGCTCGCCATTGGGCGCTTGATAAGTGCCGTTCATTTCGTCGACGATCGCCGGAAGAAACTGGCGATGGGCGCCGGCGATGCCGCCCCCAATCACTACCAGGCCATCGAGCAGCGTGATGGCCTGCGCGATGGCGTCGCCGGCTACTTCCCCCATGCGCCGAAAGGCTTCCTGCGCCGCCGCGCGATGGCCGGCCGCCCTCCCTTCCGCGATTTCGTAAATCACTTTCGGTTCCGGCGCGTCTTCCAGGCGCACTCCCGATTCCGCCGCGTACACCCGCCGCACGGCGCGAATCGATGCGCCCTCTTCGGCGTTGGTGTCGCGATCCAGTTTGTGGCGCGCCACCCAGATCTCGCCGGCCATCGAATTGTCGCCGATGAATAGCGCGCCATCGCGCACGATGCCGCCGCCGAATCCGGTGCCTAGCGTGACCCCGAACAGGTTGCGATAGCGCTTCGGGCTGCCCGCTTCTTCGAGCAGTCCGTTGACGTAGGGCAGGAATCCGGCCATGGCCTCGCCGTAAGCGAACAAGTCGCCATCGTTGTTGATGAAGGTGGGCAGACCGAACCGATCTTCGAGCATGGGGCCCAGCGCCACGTCGCGGTAGGCCGGCAGATTGCACGGGCTCACGATGATGCCGTTGAAGTAATCCGCCGGCGCCGGAAACGCGAAACTGATGGCCGCCGCCGGCGCGGGCAACTGTCCCTGCACCCTGCGGAAGCCCTCGACGATGTTGGCGAGCGAGCGCTCCAGGTTGTCCGCGTTGGACGGCAGCGCGAAGCTTTCGACTACCGGACGGTTCGCCTGCATCGCCGAGAAGACGAAGTTCGTGCCACCCGCATCCAGCGTCATGACGATGCGATTGTCGTTATTGTATTGCTGCATGGTTGTTTATGCGCACGCCGTCCGCGCGGTTGGAGAACGCGGTCCAGGTAATGTACAGAATCGCCGCCAGCGGCACCACAAAGCTCAGTTGCACGGAGCTGTGATCGGCCACCAGGCCCATCAACGGCGGCAGGCAGGCCCCGCCCAAAATCGCCGTCACCATCAGTCCGGATAGCTCGTTGGTGTGCTCCGGCATGGCTTCAACTGCGATCGCGAAAACCAGCGGAAAGATGTTCGCAAAGCCCAAGCCGGCCACGAAGAAGCTGGCCACGGCCAGCGTGCGATCCGGAACAAACAAGCCCAATAGCGCGACCACCGAGACCCCGCAGGTGACCAGGAAGAACTTTCGTGGCGCAATCCAATTCAAGATGACTCCGCCGGAAAAGCGCCCGATGGTGAGCGCGGTGAAAAACAGCCCGGTGCCCAGCAGTCCTACCTTGTTGATATCGATATCGAAGCGCTCCTTGAGGTACAGCGGGATGCCCGCGCTCACGCTCACTTCCGCGCCCACGTAAAAGAAAATCGCCGCCACCATCATCAGCACGTAGCCGTTCGACAGCAGCGCCAGGCAGGAGCGCACCGTGGCCGCGTGATGCTCGCTCTTCTTCTCCTCGACGCGCAAACCCGCAACAGCCACTACCGCCACCACTAGCGCCACCGCATAGATGGGAAAGATCACACTCCAACTCGCGCCGAAATACTTCGCCGCCAGCACCGGGATCATGGGTCCCGACAACGATCCGATGGCCTTCACGAACTGCGCCAGCGACAGGTTCCGCGCGTATTTTCCCGGATCGGATACATCCCGCATGATGGGATTGCCAGAGACCTGCAGAATGGCCGCGCCGGCGCCCACCAGCAGCACGGTCAGCAAGAAGCGCGCAAAGGAAGTGAGTCCGAAGGCGGCATTCAGCAAGCCGATCAACGCCACCACCAGGCCCAGCATCAGCACGAACTTCTTGCCGCGCCTGTCCTGAAAGACGCCCATGGGGATGGAGAGCAACCCGAACATGACGAATCCCACGAACGGGATCAGCGATGCCACCGCATTGCTGAGGTGAAACTCGTTCTTGGCAAGGCTCACGAATGGCCCCACGGCGTCGGCGAAGCCCATCGCCAGGAAGGCCAGAAAGACCGGGAAGGTGCGTAGTCGCATATCGGCTTGGATTCTCCGGGAATAGAGAGTATATCGCCGTGCGGGGCGAGCGGTGGAAAGGCGAAGCATGGGCGAATTCCGGCAGCACCCAAAAAGGTGCTATATTCGAGCCGAGGTTTGCCCGGCGTGCTCGACATCACCAAGGACATCCAGTCGCTGACGACTTTCCGTCGCCGATCGGGCGCTTTTATGAAGCACCTCAAGAAGAGCAAACGGCCCGTGGTGCTTACGGTAAAAGGCAAGGCCGCCGCCATCGTGCAGGACGCAGCGGCCTACCAACGCCTGCTGGATATCGCCGCCCGTGCCGATGTGCACGAAGCCATCCGCCAAGGTCTGGATGATTCAGGTAGGGGCCGTACCCGTCCCGCGCGCGAAGTCTTCGACGAAATTCGCCGGCACCATGACATACCGCGTTGAATTAACCGGACGGGCCGCCAGCGATCTCGACAGCCTTTACCTTGAGAAACACGCTACCGACTCGCCGGCGGCTGCCCGTTGGTATAACAGTCTTGAGGAAGCCATTTACAGCTTGGAACGCTTTCCCCACCGGTCGACCGCGGCGCCAGAGGCGGAGAAGTCCAGGCGGCCGCTCCGACATCTGCTTTACGGCAGGAAGCCGCGCGTCTGCCGCGTGATTTACGTGATCGATGAAAAGAGGCAACTTGTCACCGTGCTTGCAATCCGGCACGGGGGCCAGGGAGCCGGCGGAACTGGTTGAGTTGCAAGAATGAACACCTATAAATCGCAGATCAGGAATGAACCGGCCGAAGCGTTCTTCAAACGCGGCCGCAAGATGGCGCGCCTCGCGGACGGTGGAGACGCGATTCCGCCTAGCCGGGTCGTGGCCTTCGACGACATCGAATCCCTGCTGCAAGTCCTGAGCACTAAGCGTGTACTCCTGCTCGAGCAAATGAATGCGGCGCCCGGTTCCATCACGGATCTGGCGCGGAAGGTGAAACGGGATCGCAGCGCGGTGACGCGTGCTATCCAGGCATTGGAGCGCCCACAATTATGACTAAGAAGAGTTGGCCGCTAATTGTACTTAGCCTCTCGATCGCTTACGCGCACGAAGAAGTCCGCGTCTGGCAGGACGTTCTCACCCTGCCCACTTACGAAGAGGGTGCGCCCGACCCCAATCCGCCCTTCGACGCCTTCTCCACCGGCCGCTTCAACTACCCCTACACGCTGCGCGAGAATCTGACCGATCGGCCCGTCCCGCACGATTGGCGCGTCGTCTATCTGGAGAACGAATACCTCAAATGCTCCGTGCTCCCCGATATCGGCGGCCACCTCTACACCTGCACAGACAAGATCTCCGGCCAGTCCATGTTTTACGCCAACCCGTCCATCAAGAAGGCCAACATCGGCTATCGCGGCGCATGGGCTGCCTTCGGCATCGAGTTCAATTTTCCGGTCTCCCACAACTGGGTCTCCATGTCGCCGGTGCAATTCAGTTACGCGACGCATGCCGACGAAAGCGCTTCGGTCTGGGTGGGCAACATCGACCGCGTCTACGGCATGGAGTGGCTCGTCGAGCTGCGTCTCCGCCCCGGCAGCACGGTTCTCGAAGAGCATGTCACCCTGAACAATCGCAGCGACGTGCGCCACCGCTTCTACTGGTGGAATAACGCGGGCATCGAGGTGAAAGACGATTCGCGCATCTACTACCCGATGCGCTTCACCGCCAGCCACGGCTTCACCGACGTGGATACCTGGCCGGTCGATTCCACCGGTAAGGACCTCAGCCTCATCCGCAACCAGACGGATGGCCCCGTCTCGCGCTTCGTCCACGGCAGCCGCGAGCCGTTCATGGGCGTCTGGCGGCCCGACACCAACTCCGGCATCGTACATTACGCCGAGTACGCCGAGCTTCCCGCGAAGAAGATCTGGTCGTGGGGTGTGGACGCCGATGGCCTCGACTGGCGGCGCGCGCTTTCCGATAACAACAGCGTCTACGTCGAAGTGCAAGCCGGCCTCTTCCGCAACCAGGAGACCTACGCCTTCCTGGAGCCCCGCCAGACCATCCGTTTCTCCGAATATTGGATGCCGGCGCGCGGCATCGGCGGCATCGCGCGCGCCAACCTGGCCGGCGTCCTGAACCTCACCCGGCAGGACGGCGCGCTGGTCGCCGCCTTTAATGCAAACCGCAAGATAGCGCCCGCCACCATCCGCATTCTGCAAGGCGCGCGCGTTCTTGCCAAAGAGGCGATCAGCCTGACGCCGGAGCATATCTGGAAGCTCGGAATCAACAACGTGGCGGCGGCTCCTTGCACTTTCGAACTGCGCGACGCCGCCGGCAAGGTGCTGCTGCGCCAAACCGAAGGCGAATACGATTGGACGCCCGCCTCGGAAATCAAGACCGGCCGACAGGCGCCTCCCGCCGAAGGAGATTGGCTGAAGCGCGGCACCGATCAAGAGCTGCAGGGTGAATTGCCGGCGGCGTTGCGCTCTTACCAGGAGGGACTCGAACACTCGCCCGGCGACTTCGCGCTGAGTGTCGCGGCCGGACGCCTCTGCGCAGGCTTGCAGCGCTACGTTGAAGCCATCCAGTATCTCGAGCCCGCCGCGGCGCGCGCCACCTGGGATCCCGAGATCGCCTATTATCTCGGCCTCGCCTACGACGGCGCCGGCGACCATGCCAAAGCCCGGCTCGCCTACGAAACCGCCGCGCGCATGCCCTCCTGGCGCGCCGCGGCAAGCCTGAAGCTCGGCGAGCTTCTGGCACGCGAGGGCGATCGCGAAGTCGCGCTCCAGTTTCTGCACTCCGCGCAAAGCGATCTGCGCGCCGCCGAAGAGACCATCGCCCTGGAATCTGAACCGAACCACGACCGTCTGAGCCGCGACCGTAAGGGAGTGGACGCGCCCCTCAGCGCATTCCTCGCATGGGATGCCGGGCCGCGCAACGATCCCGCACTGCTGCGCTTCCTGGCCGCCGATCCCATGCGCGTCCTTGAAATCGCCGCCGAGTACATGCGTCTCGGCCTCTACCGCCCCGCCGTGGACCTGCTCGCGCGCGACTTTCCGTCCGTCTCGCCAGACGAAGCCGAGCCGGGCGCGGTCCTGCCTCAACAGCATCCGCTGGTCGCCTACTACCGCGGCTATTGCCGCGCCAAGCTGGGTGAATCCGCCGCGCCGGACTATGCCGCCGCGCAAAAGCTTTCCACGCTGTACGTCTTCCCCAGCCGCGCCGAGGATCTGGAAGTGTTGCGCGCCGCGGTCCGCGCCAATCCCGATGACATGACCGCGCACTACCTGCTCGGCACGCAGTACTTCGCCCGCGGCCTGACCGACGATGCCCTGAAAGAATGGAACGTCGCCCGCCACGCCGGAGCACCCATCCCGGTCCTGCACGCCGATCTTGGACGCGTCATGCTGCGCGAGAAGCGCGATTCGAGCGGCGCGCTGCAGGTCTTCCGCGAGGGCCTGGCGGTCGACCCGCGGAATCGGAAACTCTACGAGGGGGTGGATGAAGCGCTCAGCCTTATGGGGCGTCCCGCCCGCGAACTGGCCACATCGCTGGAGCGCTATCCGGATCTGCCGCACATGCCCGCCGAACTGGTGTATGCCCTGGCACTCGATCGCGCCGAAGCCCTGGACTTCGACGGCGCCCTCGCGCTGTTTCACGACCGCTTTTTCCCGCGCGAGGAGGGCGGGACCAATGTCCGCCAAGTCTGGGTGGAGGTGAAGATGCTGCAAGCCTTGACCCAAGCCGCCGCGGGACAGTGCAACGCCGCTCTCGCCGTGGTCGATGGCATCGGCGCCGAGTCGCCCGGTTTGCCGTTTACCAAGGACGGCCTCGCTCCCTTCGTGGATGCGCCGCGCACACAGTATCTGATCGCGCAGGTGGAAGCGGGCTGCGGCCGCGCCGCGCAGGCGGGCGAACGCCGCCGCCGCGTAGCCGCCGCCACTGGCAACGGGGACCTGATCTGGGCATGGGGAGCGGCCAAGAAGCTCGATGGTTACAACAACGCGGAGTGGACCAAGCGACTGGAAGCGGCTTCGGCCCAAGCCGGGTCCGGACCGCCTTTCACCGCCGGCATGCTGGAGCTGTTGCTCGGCAAGCGATCCGCCGCCTGGGCGCATTTCCAGCAGGCGGTGCTGCTCCCCGACCGCATGATGTCGCACCACCTCAGCCGCATGGCCATGGCCGGCACCGGCCTGCCCGATTATCCACCGCCCGCCGGCAACCAGCCACAAGGGCACTGACCACGACCGACAAAGACCGCTCCCTGACGGTCGCGGCTCAGTGAGCCATCCGAAATCAACGCGACCGTGTTGCCGAGCCGCGACCGTAAGGGAGCGGTTTCCAGCATACCCTGATGCTACAATGACCGCAGAATGGCTGCGCGCCTCGAACCTGCCGCCACAGCGCCCAGCCCGAGCCTCGTAGATCTGCGCCATTTGCGCTCCGAAGATCTCAACGCGCTCCTCGACGAGGAGGTCGCAACCTGGCGCCAACTCCTCGACTGGGACTTCGGCAAGTCGGCCGACCTGGTGCGCCGGTTCCTGGACATGCGAGCCTTGAACGGATTCGCCCTGGTCGACGACGGCGAGGCGGTCGGCTATGCCTATTACGTGCTGGAGGAGCAGAAGGGATTGATCGGCGATCTCTTCGTGCGCGGTGCATTCCGCAGCCTCGAGAACCAGAGATGGCTGCTGGAGTCCGTTTTGGGATCCCTGACCACGGCGCCGCAAATCGACCGGATCGAATCGCAGCTCATGATGTGGCATGCGTCCGGCGGGCTGCCCATGCCCCGCCATCTCAGCAGTTTTGAACGGAACTTCATGATGCTCGAAATGTCACGGGCCGCGCTCGAACCCGCACCGGGGCGGGGGCGACCCTCGGCTCCGCTGGCCAGCCGCGTTTACCTGGACAGGTGGTCCGACCAATACCAGGAGCCCGCCGCTCAGTTGATCGCGGCCGCCTACCTGGGTCACGTGGATAGCCTCATCAACGATCAATACCGCTCGGTGGCCGGCGCGCGGCGATTCCTGTTCAATATTGTGCAGTACCCGGGATGCGGCATGTTTTTCAAGCCCGCCTCGGTGGCGGCTTTCGACCGCCTTACAGGACGGATCTGCGGCATCTGTCTGGCCAGCATGGTGATGCCCTACTGCGGTCACATTACGCAGATCTGCGTGGCCCCTGGAGTGCGCGGCGCCGGCGTCGGCTACGAGATGTTGCGGCAATCGCTCACCTTGCTGCGCGCGGCCGGCTGCCGCAAAACCAGCCTCACCGTCACCGCCTCGAATCGGGAGGCTATCAAGCTGTATGAGGACGTGGGGTTCACCACCATCCGCAAGTTCTTCGCCCATGTGTGGGAGGGATTTTAATGTTCGACTGGCTCTTTTCCGACCCGCTGCCAACCGGCTCCCCGGCGCCGGATTTTACGCTGCCCAAACAGGATGGAGGAACCGTAGCTCTCTCCAAACTGCGCGGCAAGAATGTAGTGCTGGTGTTCTATCCGGGCGACGACACGCCGGTTTGCCGGAAGCAACTGTGCGAGTTTCGCGACCAATGGAGCGAGGCGCGCAAGCGTAACACGCAGGTGTTTGGAGTCAATCCCGCCAGCGCTGGAAGTCACACGAAGTTTCAAGAGAAATACCACTTGCCGTTTCCGCTGCTGGTCGATGCGGGGCAGAAAGTCGCCGCGCTCTACCATGCCGACGGTCTCTTCGTGAAGCGCACCGTCTACCTGATCGGGCCGGACGGCGCGATCCGCTATGCCAAGCGCGGCAAGCCCGATCCCGGGGAGGTCTTGGCGGCCGCGCGGTAGGACAGGCTTGAGCCTGTCACGCGAGCGAAGCTCGCCTGAAGATCGTTCGTCTCATGCAATAATAGTTCCCTATGAAACTAACGATGCTGTCAGTGTTCCTTTCGCTCGCCGCCTTCGGACAGGAGCCGCCGGCGGGTCCGCCACCGGGAGGACACCGGATGCCCGAGCCCAAGAATCTGAAGATCCTCAAGCCCGAGCACCTCATGGAGACCATGCAGGCGTTCCGCGTGGCGCTGGGTGTTCGCTGCGACTTTTGCCACGTGCAGGGCGACTTCGCCAGCGACGAAAAGCCGCACAAAGAGATGGCGCGCAAGATGATCGCCATGTCGCACGAGATCAACGCCAAGTTCGACGACGGCAAAATGCATGTGACCTGCTACACTTGCCATCGCGGCGCCGAGGAGCCTGCTACCAGGCCCGCTGAAGCTCCGCACGCCGAGCACGAGCCGCATCCATAAAAGCAGAAGACAGAAGACAGAAGTCAGAAGTCAGAAGACAGAAGTCGGAAGGAATACTCCTTCGGCCACAATCTCCGCCGGACCGGTGAGGAAGATATCCGCGTCCCAGCGCACCTCCATCGGTCCGGCCGGCGTGACTACGCGCGCGGGGCTGCGTACCAGCCCTCGCTGCACCGCGGCGGCGAACGCGCCCGTCGAACCCGTGCCGGAACTCATGGTCTCGCCCGCGCCGCGCTCCCAGAAACGCACCTCCAGGGTGTGCTCGTCGCGCGCCCGCAGAAACGAGACATTGGTGCGCTGGGGAAACTGCGGGTGACACTCGATCTCCGCGCCCAGCGCCCGCCAGTCGAAATCGAAGTCCGCCACCGGCATGGCGCACTGCGGATTGCCCACCCACACCAGCGTGACATCCCGCGCGCCCGCTCCCAGCGGCAATTGGAATCGCTCGGCGGTGAACTCGGGCCGCCCCATGTTCATCTCGAACACAAAGCGCAGGTCCGCGCGTTCCAGCAGACGCAGTCGCTTGATCCCGGCGCCGGTCCGCACGCGCATTTCGTCCTTCTGGTAGCCGTGCGCGATGAGGAAGGCCGCCGCGCAGCGCGTACCGTTGCCGGAGATCTCCGCCTCGCTGCCATCGGAATTGAACAGCCGGATGGCGGTGTCGTGATCGGCGGCCGAGGCCGGCTCGATCAGCATCCAGCCGTCTGCGCCCACGCCCGTGTGACGGTCGCAGATGGCTTGCGCGACCGCCGCCAAGCCGCCCGCGGGAGCCTCATTGCTCCTCGTCAGAAGGAAGTCGTTTTTCGCTCCGTGGGCTTTCGTGAATGGAATTCGCATCGCGGGTCACCTGCGTCAGGCCGATACAGCAATGATAAATCTCGACCACCGGCGCGTGGGGCGTCATGACGATCTTCACCAGTTCGTACCGTGGTCCGTTAACGCCCGCGCGCAGCACGGCCGTCTGCACCGGATCGCCGCCCATCGCCACCGCCCACTCCTCCCACAGGAACTCGTCCGGCCGCGTCACCGCCGCCGGCCAGTGTGGCCAGTTGTCCCACGTCAGCGTCTCGCGCAGCGGAATGCCAGCCGTCCGGAAGATGCCGGTGATGTCGCCGAATGTGGTGATGATTCCCGTCCCGCGCCGGTAGCGTGGCGCGAGATATTCCGCGGCCTCGCGCGTCCAGGCGCGGCGCGCCACGGAGTTGACTTGCGATTCCTTCCACGTGATCCACGCATCCGGCCGCGGCTGGATCAGCCACGGTATGGCCGCGGCCAGCACCACCGCGGCGGCGGCCAACCGCTGCGCGCGCGCCGGGACCAGCGACACCAGCACCGCCGCGCCAAACGCCAGCGCGGGGAAAAGCGCCAACCCATATCGCGAGTTGTAGTAGGTGTTCGGCCACAGGTCCGGAACGAAGATCGGCGTGCCCCCGGAAGAGTGCATGCTCCACACATAGAACACCCCGGGCAGCACCAGCAGCAACGCGGGCCACCGGGCTTTCCGCACCGCCACGCACGCGATCAGCCCGGCCGCTCCTAGCCACACGAGCGGCGCACCGGCGCACCAGCGCACGGCGGTTCGGAAATACAGCCATGCCTTGGCCCAGTTACCCAAGCCCGGATAATATGCCGACCCCTGAATGCCCTTGGCGGAATACGGTCCGTTGTAAAAATCCAGCGCATTCGAGCAGCACCACCAGTTGTGACCGAACCAGTAGAGCGGCCCCAGCGACGCGATAGCCGCGAACAGCGCCGCCTTCGCCACGCGCTGCCGCTTCGCCGCGATCAGCACGAACAGCGTCACAAACGGAAGCAGGAACCAGCCGTCATAACGCGTCAGAGTGCCGCACAGCGCCGCCAATCCTGCGCCGCACACAGCCATCCACGATTGCGTATCGCGGAAGCGGACCGTGAAATACAAGACAGCCAGGAGCGCGGCCATGAAGACAGGCTCGTTCATGGTGGTGGATTGCAGGTACAGCAGGTTGGGATTTGTGGCGAACACTACGGTGGCGGCGATGGCGGCAATCGGGCCCGCCTTGCCGTTGAAAACTCGCCGCGCCGTTCGAAACAGGAACGCGCCCGCCAGCACGAAGGCGATTCCGGAAACGATCGATCCCGCCAGCGCCGTGCGCCACAGTGCGTCATTGCGCGCGAGCAACATTGTCAGCACATGTGGCAGCGGCAGCCAGACCGAGCCGATCTGGTCGTATCCCGGCGTGCGCGAATCCAAAATGCGCCGCGCGATATTCAGGTGCGCTTCGGCATCGCCGTAATACGCCAGGTAGCCGCCCCGATAGAAGAACCAGACCCACGCGGCGCTCCACAGACTCAGCAGCGCGATGGCCGCGGCGGTCTCAGAAATCCGTGCATGCTTTGAATTCGCGATACCTCTTCTCAACCTCTTCCCGCGTCAGAGTGCGAAACCGGTCCACGCCGAATTGCTCGCAGCAGAAGCTGCCCATCACGGAGCCGTAGATCACGGCGCGCCGCCAGTCCTCGATGCCCACCGCGCCGCCGCGCAGGTCCACGCCGCGCTCGGCGAGATACCCGATGAAGCCGCCCGCGAAACAATCGCCCGCGCCGGTCGGATCGAAGACGTCATCCAGCAGGTAGCCCGGCGCAATAAAGTGGCAGCCGTTGGCGAACAGGATCGCGCCATACTCGCCGCGCTTCACCACCAGTGTGCGGGGTCCCATGTCCAGAATCCTGGCGGCGGCGCGCCGCAGGTTGTGCTCGCCGGAGAGCATGCGCGCCTCGCTATCGTTGATCAACAGGAAGTCCCAATCGCGTATCGTTTCCAGCAGTTCCGCGCGATAGTCGCGAATCCAGTAATTCATAGTGTCGCCGCCCGCGAGTTGCAGGCCGTGCATCTGCGCGCGCACGTCGCGCTGCAGCGCCGGCTGGATATTGCCCAACAACAGATAGGGCGCCGCGCGGTACGATACCGGCAGCTTGGGCTGGAAATCGGCGAACACGTTGAGGTCTGTGCGCAGGGTTTCGCGGTCGTTCATGTCCGCCGAGTATTTGCCTTCCCAAAAGAAGGTCTTGCCGGGCACGCGTTCCAGACCTTCCAGGTCGATACCCTTGGCGGCCAAGAGCGCGACGTCTTCGCCCGCGAAGTCGTCCCCCACTACCGCCACAATCTTGACGGGAGTAAAGTAGCTAGCCGCCAATCCTATGTAAGTGGCGGCCCCGCCCAGCATGCGGTCCACCTTGCCATGCGGCGTTTCCACGCCGTCGTACGCCACTGAACCTACTACCACGAGAGACATCGCTTGATTGTAACAACTGGCCTGTCTCCAAAGTCGGTAGTGGGTCAGTTTGCAATTGGAGGGCGGGCAATTCTGCCCGCAGCCGGCTTTCAGCCGGCTCTGGCCGCCTAAAAAGGCGGCTGCGGCCAAGATTGGCCGCCCTCCAAGGCGGTGCTACGCAAATCGACCCACTACCCCAAAGTCGCACTAGACAACCGTGCGCTTCGGAGTATAATCAGGCAATGCCACGAACGCAGAAACAAGATCCGGAATTTCTTCAGGCTGCACTGATCGGGTTGCAGCATACGCTCGCCGCTCTCGAGCAGCGCATCGCCGAGCTGCACAGCCAGCTTGGAGGGCGGCCAGCTTCCCCGAAGGCCGCGCCGGCCGCGCCGGAATCCGGCGGAAAGAAGCGGACCATGAGCGCCTCCGCCCGCCGGCGGATCGGGTTGGCTCAAAAGAAGCGATGGGCCGCCTTCAACGCCGCGAAGTCCAAGCCGGCCGCGCCCAAACCGCAGAAGCGGGTGCTGAGCGCAGAGGGGAAGGCGCGCATTATTGCCGCCACCAAGAAGCGTTGGGCGGCGTTCCGTAAAGCTAAGCAAACCCCTAAGCCTGCCGCCAGGAAAGCCGCGAAGCCAGCAGCAAAAAAGGCGCCGGAAGCCGTGGCTGCACCGGCCGTAGCAGCGGCAGCACCAACCGAGTAAGACCGTCTTCGGAGGAGAGAGTGGGGCAGGCCCGTGGCCTGCGCGGGACTCTCAGTCGCGCTCTTGGCGCGCAACGCGCGCCGCCGCGAAGTGCTAAGATTCCTCCCATGCCCAATTCCAATCCCCAACGCCGCGAGATTCTGGGCGCGCTCCTCGGCGCATCTCTGGCTTCCGCCATTCCCGCCGCCGCGCAAACGCGATCCGGCGGCATGCTCTATCGCACTCTGGGCCGCACCGGCGAGCGCGTCTCCGCCATCGGACTCGGCGGCTACCACATGGGCGTCCCCGAAGCCGAGCGGGACGCCATCAAACTGGTCCGTACCGCGGTGGACCAGGGCATCACCTTCCTCGACAACTGCTGGGACTATCACGACGGCAAAAGCGAAGTCTGGATGGGCAAAGCCTTGCGCGATGGCTACCGCCGGAAGGTCTTCCTGATGACCAAGTTCGACGGGCGCACCAAGCAGTCCACCGCCCGCCAGATCGACGAATCGCTGCAGCGGCTCCAAACCGATCGCGTGGACCTGATGCAATACCACGAGAACATCCGCATGGAAGACCCCGACCGCTTCTTCGCGCACGACGGTCCGCTGGAGGCGCTGTTGGAGGCCAAGAAGGCCGGCAAGATCCGCTATATCGGCTTTACCGGCCACAAAGATCCCGCCGTGCACCTGCGCATGCTGGAGGTGGCGGAACAGAACGGATTCCATTTCGACGCCGCGCAGATGCCCCTGAATCTGCTGGACGCGCACTTCCGCAGCTTCGCCAGGCTGGTGGTGCCGAAGTTAGTGGCGCAGGGCGTCGGCGTACTGGGAATGAAGCCCATGGCCTTCGGCAACCTGCCGCAGCACGGCCTGGCGACCGGCACAGAATGCCTGCACTACGCCCTGAATCTGCCCACTTCGGTGGTCATCACGGGGTGCGATAACATGGAGCGCCTGCAGCAAGCCCTCGAGGCCGCGCGCACGTTCCAGCCATTGACGGAAGCGCAATTGTCGGCTCTGTTGGCGAAGACCAGGAACGCGGCTCTTACGGGAAAGCTGGAGCCGTTCAAGACCACTTCGCAATTCGACGGGACTGCGCAAAATCTGAGATGGATGGGCTAGTGTACTGTCCGCGAATTAAACTGGACAGTTCCTTTGCCCGGCGTGGCGCTGACGATCGTTGTTTGTCGTCTGCGCACCGCTCTCGAACTCGGCAGGCCACGAAAGACGATGGCCTGCCCCACGGCTAAATTTGCTGCCCAGTTATTTCCACTCGCATAACAAGCCCCGCTATTCCGAATCCCGTCGCAGTCCGCCGCGCACCCTGCTACATTCGTCCGTAGAGGCAACCACCCATGCGGTCTCCTATGTCCACTGTCCGCCCGTGCGCGATAGCGCTATTGGCGGTCGCCGCCGCTGCGGCGCAATCCACTACGGTCAATGTGCAGGTCGGCAATCAAACCGACACCTCGGTTGGCGTCAAGGGCCGCCTGCAGCTACCCATGTCCACCTCGTTTCAGCTCGCAGACTGGAACTATCAATTCTTCAACGGAGAAGCGAGCGTCCCCGCGCAGTTGACAGCTCTCAATCCGTGGCACACGCGGGTGCAGGTCGTCTCGGATGGCATCCCGCTCACGGCCCCCGACACCTGGGATTTCACGGAGCTCGACACCATGCTCTCCACCATCCAGGCTACCGGCGACCACAGCCCCGAGTTCCAGATCGGTACGGCACCAGCGTACCTGAGCGACAGCCAAGGCCACATTCTTCCCGCCAGCATCCCCACCTTCGCTCAGATGAGCGCCAACATGGTCAGCTATTACAACACCGGCGGATTTACCGACAACAGCACGCATTACCAAAGTCCCACCCCTTACCCGGTCACCTGGTGGGGCATCTTCAACGAGCCGGACATCAACGGCGTAACGGCGTCGGAGTACGTGACGCTTTACAACACAGCCGTGCCCCAGATGGCCCAGGCCGATCCGTCCATCAAGTTTGTGGCCGTCGAACTTGCGGCGGCTCCCGATAATCAGGACCCCAGCGGTGCGCCGTACTTCCCCACCTTCGTGGCCGGCGTCACCGCTCCGGTGGATGTAGTAGCCAAGCACTTTTACTCCACCTGCACCCAAAGAGACATGGACCAGGCCCTTTTCGCCACCATTCCCGAATTCGCCGCCGAGGTCCAGACCATGTACGCCGAGATGGCCAAGAAATCCGCGCTAGCCAACGTGCCGGTTTGGATCACCGAGAACAACGTGAACGCCGATTACAACGCCGGCAACGGAATCAGCGCCTGCAACGCGCCTCAGAAGTTCGTGTTGGATACGCGCGGCAGCAGTCCTTTCTTCGCCGCCTGGCGTTCCCTGGTCTTCGAGCAACTGGGCGAAGCGGGCGCGCAAGCCCTCTACCACTGGGCCTTTGGCAGCGACCAGCAATACGGCGAGATCGGCAGCCCGTCGGGCGGACCGCCCTACGCTACGCAACTCAGCTACTGGGTGGATTACTACCTCTCTCACTGGCTCCCCTCGCCGCCCGGTCAGGATATTCTCCAAACGACCACCACCGGCTGCTGTGCGACCGACTTTGCTCACGGTTGGCAAGGCAGCGGCGGGCTGGCATTCGACACCCAGACGATGGCGGCGCGCAACGTGGACGGATCGGTGGTTGTCCTGATGTCCAACTACGCGCTCAAAGGGTCTTCCGACAATAACGGCTCGGGTTCGTCGCGCACGTTCGCGCTGGATCTTTCGGCGTTGGGTACCTTCACTTCGGCCACGCTGGTGACGCTCGATGCGTCCACGCCGCTGCCCGGTGGGCCCGTGCCGCAAACACAGACTCCCGCCCCGCAGATGCAAGTCACGCTGCCGGGTTATGGCGCGGCCCTGTTGCGCCTGTCCAACGCCCAACCCACTCTGCCGGCGGCCGGCGTGGCCAATGCTGCAAGCTACGCTGCCGGCGCCGTGGCTCCCGGAGAGATTGTGTCGCTCTATGGTACGGCGCTCGGACCGGCGGCCGGCGCCAATCTGGAACTTACCAATCCATACCTGGTGTCGAATGCGCTGGCGGGGGTGCATGTCCTGTTTGACGGCGTGCCCGCCCCCATCACCTACGCCTCGGGTGGACAAGTGAATGCGGTGGTGCCTTATGGGGTGGCCGGCCACTCCAGCACCACGCTGCAAGTGGAATATCTGGGTGCTGTCTCGGCGCCGGTCTCCTTGCAAGTAGCCGCCGCGGCCCCCGGCCTGTTCACGGCCAACGCTTTGGGAACCGGTCCGGGCGCGATCCTGAATAACGTCGACTACAGCTTGAACACCGCCGCGAATCCCGTCGCGCGCGGCGGCTACGTGGACATCTACCTGACCGGCGCGGGTGCGACCACTCCAGCCAGTGTGGATGGCTTGCTGGTGACCGCGCCGTATCCGATGCTGCCCGCCAATGCCGCCACCGTCACCATGGGAGGCGTTCCCTGCCCCACCATCGCCTACGCGGGGGCCGCGCCGTACCTGATCTCGGGCCTGACCCAGATCACTGTGCAGGTGCCGGAGGCTGTTACGCCCGGCCCGAGCGTGCCGCTGGCCGTCGCCATCGGAGGCGTAAGCGCGCAGACCGGAGTGACTCTGGCGGTGCAGTAGGACCGCGTATCTGCATTACACAGCCGGCTGAAAGCCGTCCCCAGAGGGGACCCCAGGGCAGGATTGCCCGCCTATAGTATATCCAGGCGCAAGTTTTATTCTTTTGAATCAGGCAGGCTTGGGGAGCCACCTGGGACCAGTGCACCCTGGGGCTTCTCTTTGCTCAAACCATTTGCTATTGCTGGGGTT